>ERZ1034876.24-NODE-24-length-101930-cov-31.177590_pt1 | contig 101930 bp, 87 predicted proteins | sample MGYA00520698_ERZ1034876 | MGnify/ENA primary metagenome ERZ1034876 (study PRJEB33766, sample SAMN09781723) | gut metagenome | biome: gut microbiome | host: Homo sapiens | place: Madagascar | study: EMG produced TPA metagenomics assembly of the PRJNA485056 data...
ATTGGCAGTCCATTATTAAGTTTTTTATTATGTTCCCTTTGTACACCGTTGCAATGATTAGTGCATTACAGCAATATCCTGTTCAGGGTGTATATTTGCAAAAATTGTTTAGATCGCATTACTTTTTTACATTTACAAATGAAAACCTTGATATGAAAAAAATCTTCAACCAGAAAATGGGGGTTGAGTATGAACGCTTGGAATTGTTTGCGTTTGTATTGTTCTTTTCGATGTGTGGCGATTTGAGTGGTGAGGTGCCAAATGAAGTGCGCTGCAAATGGGTTGGAAATTTATTGAAAGATTCAGAAGTTTGTACGTTGCTGTCAATTAACATTGATGATTATAAAAAGCAATTAGAAGATTTGAATGGAAAAAGTGTCGAGGATCAATTCTACGGATTAAAGACCCAATATATATACCCATTGATTGAAAAAGAAAATATTATATATATTCCATCGCCATATTTGGTAATCAATGCGGTGACGGAATCTATGCTTAATAGAGTTACTTTTGGAGATGAGCAATTAAGGAGAGAATTTGGCAAAGAAGTTATAGAATCGTATTTATATGATATAGCATCCCAAGTTAAAACTGTATCATGGATTAGTAAAGAAATTGTATATAATGTGGGGCATCAAGAAATCCGTTCGCCGGATGTGTTAGTGGGCGAAGGAGAAAAAATGACTTTTTATGACACAAAGGCGTTCTCTCCAAGTCTTAGACTGCGCTCGTTAGATAGAACAGAAATTGAAAATGATATAGCAAGATATGCAAAAAATGTAATTCAACTGTATAAGCAAATTGTGAATTACTTAGCAGGAAAGTTTGAACTTGATAAGCACTATGAAAAGAAAGATATTTTTGGAGTAGTGGTAGTTTTGGAAGATGCTGTCGTTTCCCGAAAAAAGGTTTATGACAAAGTCTTTTTAGAATTAGAAAGAACTGCCCATTTGGATGACGAGGAAAAAAGATACATACATAGTCATATTAAAGTTCTTCCGCTGAGAGAAGTTGAAACCTTTATGCTTCAGAATATGAGTCCATTACCATTCCTTGTTGAACAGGTGGAAAATGAAAATCAATGGGATAATTATAGATATGGATGCCCTCAGAAGGAAAATGGACTGATAGCTGAATACGAAAGCTATGTGAAAAAATTAAAATCTATGTTGATTGCTCGAATAAGAACAGTGTAAAGCATATAAGTATTGGAACGGGATATTTCAATGGAAATACTTCACTTGAAAGATGGATGATTGACTAAAGGCATCTAGTATAATGAAATAAGCCCTACAAGGCTCGGATCGGTTGAAAATACGACTGAAAGCCTTGTAGGGCTTATTTTTTTTTGCAATTTTTTCTAAAAATTTTTCGCCCCTATCTTGACATCAGGGGGGCCGGTGTACACATCGCCGCCCACAAAGATATCCGACTGGGCAGTCTGGTAAGTCATGGCATCGGCCACAGCGCCCTGGCCGCGGCCAAGCTGCACGGCTTCGCCATCCAGCAGGTTGCCCCACTGGATGCACTGGCCAATGCTCAGCACAACATTGTCACACGGCAGGGTAATCGTCACGCTTTCATCATAGGTGGGGGCAAAGCGGCCCTCGGCATCGTACAGGCCGGTGCATCTTTTCAGCACCACGCCGCACACATGGCCGTCCTTTGTCAAAAATTCCTTGGGGCCGTACCCGCAGCGGATAGCAGTGCCCTCTTCCTCCGCCTCGGCGATCTCTTCAGCGGAAGCGGGCATCTTTTCCCGTGGTTCCAGGCAGACCATCGTTACATCGCTGGACCCGCAGCGCAGAGCAACGCGGGCGGCATCAATGGCAACATTGCCGCCGCCGATCACCACGGTTTTGCCGGTCATTTTGTGGCTTTCGTCCCCGCCCACAGTGCGCAGCAGCGCAACGGCGGTCTGGATGCCCGCAGCGTCCTCGCCGGGAACCCCTGCTGTGCGGCCGCCCTGGCAGCCGATGGCGAGATAGAACGCCTTGTACCCCTGGGCGCGCAGCTGGGCAAGGGTAACGTCCTTGCCAACTTCCACACCGCAGCGGATGGTAACACCCAGCTCCCGCAGGATGTCAATTTCCGCATCAATCACATCTTTTTCCAGCTTAAAGCTGGGGATGCCGTACCGCAGCATGCCGCCAGGGTGTTCGTTTTTCTCAAATACAGTCGGGCGGTAGCCCTGCAGCGCAAGGAAGTACGCGCAGGAAAGCCCGGCCGGGCCGCCGCCGATGATTGCAATTTTTTGCGGCCACGGCCCCTGCAAAGAGGGCTGCACCACCGGCGGAACATAGCGGTGGGCGGCGTTCAGGTCCTGCTGGGCCACAAACTTTTTCACGGCATCAATGGCCACTGCCTGGTCCACGGTGCCGCGGGTGCAGGCATCCTCGCACCGGCGGTTGCAGATGCGCCCGCACACGGCGGGGAAGGGGTTCTCCTTTTTGATCAGCGCCAGTGCATCGCGGTAGCGGCCCTGCGCGGCCATTTTCAGGTAGCCCTGCACCGCAATGTGGGCGGGGCAGGCGGTTTTGCAGGGGGCGGTGCCGGTATCATAGCAGTTGATGCGGTTTTTATCGCGGTAGTCCACCGCCCATTTCTCGGGGCCCCACTTTACAGTGTCGGGCAGTTCCTGCTTGGGGTACTGCACCGGGCCGTTTTTGGTGCACAGCTTCTGGCCCAGCTTAACGGCACCGGCGGGGCAGAACTCCACGCAGCGGCCACAGGCAACGCAGTTTTGCGGTTCCACTTTGGCAACGTAAGCCGAGCGGCTCATGTTGGGGGTGTTGAACAGCTGGCTGGTGCGCAGGGCGTTGCAGACGTTGACATTGCAGTTGCAGATGGCAAAAATCTTGTTCTCGCCGTCAATGTTGGTGATCTGGTGCACAAAGCCGTTGTCCTCGGCTTTCTGCAAGATCCGCATCACTTCGTCATAGGTCACATAATGGCCCTTGTTGGTTTCCACCAGATAGTCCGCCATATCGCCCACGCCGATGCACCAGTCATCCGGGTCATCGCCGCAGCCTTCGCCCATGGCGGCGCGGGACATACGGCAGGAACAGGGGCCGGCGGCATACTTGCCCTGGTATTTTTTCAGCCAGTGGGAGATGTGTTCGATATCCAGCGAGTGGTTTTCGGTCTCGATGGCTTTTTCGACCGGGATCACGTGCATGCCAATGCCTGCGCCGCCTGGGGGCACCATGGCGGTAATGTGTTCCAGCGGCAAAAAGGTCATCCGCTCAAAAAAGACGGTCACTTCGGGGTGGTCGGCAATCTGCTGTTTGTTCATGTTAAAGAACTCGGCGCTGCCGGGCACAAACATGGGCAGAATGTACTGTTTTTCGCGGCGGGGGTTCTCCCAGTTGTATTCCAACAGGCCAACGCAGCTCATCTGATACAGCAGGGGCTCCAGCTCTTTGGCGGGTTTGCCGGTGGCTTTTTCCAGTTCCGGCAGGGTCATTGGCTGGCGCACCTTCATTTTCAGGGCAACATCGGCCATTTCGTCAGTCACAATGCTGGCCAGACCCCAATATTCGGGGTCCTCCACCGTCAGGCGGCGCAGCGTGGCGGGCACACGGTCGGTGATCATCTGCCCCAGCTTCATAATTTTTTCCCGCGACTTTGTGTCCTTGGGGATCTTGAACGGCAGCTTGCTTTCGTCCAGTGGGAAAGCGGTCGGTTCGCTCATGGCTTGCTCCTTTTATTGCTCTGTGCATGTTCTGCTTCGTTTGCATTGCTTTGCAGGCGGTCCGGGTTTGCTGTGCCCTTATGCCTGCCACGCTTTCACCTGCTCCCGCAGCCAATCGGTCCATTCGGCAATGCCCTCGCCGGTTTTGGCGCAGATGGGGATGACCTTTGCGTTGGGGTTGCGCATGGCGATATATTCCCGGCATTTGTCCATATCGAAATCAAAATACGGCAAAACGTCAATTTTGTTGATAAGAACCACGTCGCACACCTGAAACATCAGGGGGTACTTCAATGGCTTATCGTCCCCTTCGGGCACGGATAGGATCATCGCGTTTTTCACCGCACCGGTGTCAAACTCTGCCGGGCAGACCAAGTTGCCCACGTTTTCCAGCACCACAAGGTCCACATCCTGGGGGCCAAGGCCCTCCAGCCCCTGGCGAGTCATCTCGGCATCCAGGTGGCACATGCCGCCGGTGTGCAGCTGGATGGCTTTTGCCCCGGCAGCGGCAATGGCTTTGGCGTCCACATCGGAATCAATGTCCGCTTCCATCACACCGATGCGCAGCTCATCTTTCAGCGCGGCAATGGTGCTGCGCAGGGTGGTGGTTTTGCCGCTGCCCGGTGCGCTCATCAAATTCAGCAGAAAGATCTTTTTCTCTTTCAGGCTCTGCCGCAGCTGGGCGGCCTGTTCATCATTGGAAGCAAAAATGCTCTGTTTTACTTCCAGAATTTTCACGTTGTCCATGGGGGTGCTCCTTACATGTGTTTATCGCGGTATACTCTTGTTAACAGTTTAACATCCGGGTGGCGAAAGCGCAATGTTAAACGGAGATTTTGGTATTCCCGCCAAATTGGGCAAAAAGAAGCAGGCAGAATGACGGAATGCCGCCACACTGCCTGCAGGGAAAGATAAGGTTTTATAAAAAGCGGGGGGATCAATGCCATGCAAAAGTTGCCATGCCGTAAATATAAATGAACGCAATGGCGGCGGGCACCACAAAGCGGAAGATCGGCTTCATCCAGGGCTGCACTTTTAAGCCTTTGCCGGTGTTGGCCTCCTGAACAAAAGCGTCCCACCCCCAACCGAAAGAGTTGCAGCAGAACAGCGCCAATACCAGTGAACCCAGCGGCAAAATGTTATTGGAAACAATGAAATCCCACAGATCCAGCCAGGCCGTGCCCGCGGCAAACGGCTGGAAATGCAGTACACTGTAGCCCAGCGCGGTGGTCAGCGCCAACAGAAAGATGCCCGCGCCACACAGCAAAGCGCCCTTGGGGCGGCTTAACCCGGTCAGCTCCCGCACCATGGCAAGGATGTTTTCGCACACGCCCAATACGGTGGAAAGTGCGGCAAACACCATGAACAAAAAGAATAGCGTGCCCCACCAGCGGCCCCCGGTCATGTTGTTGAACACGGTAGCCATGGTATCAAACAGCAGGCTGGGCCCGGCGTTCACTTCCAGCCCATAGGTAAAGCAGGCGGGGAACATGATGATGCCGGCCAGCACCGCAACCAAAGTATCCAGCACAATAATGTGGACGGATTCCCCCATCAGGGAGCGTTCTTTTTCAATGTAGCTGCCAAAAATCGCCATGCCGCCCATGCCAACGGAAAGGGTAAAGAACGCCTGGTTCATGGCGCCCACCACAACGCTGCCATCAATCTTTCCAAAATCCGGCACCAGGTAAAATTTCAAGCCTTCTGCCGCGCCCGGCAGGGGCAGGCTGTGCACCGCCAGCACCAGCATCAGCACCAACAGGGCCAGCATCATATATTTGGTAATGCGCTCCAGCCCGCCCTGCAGGTTAAAGCTTAAAATGGCAAATGCTACCACAACGGTCACCAGCAAAAACACCACATTCACCGTGGGGTTCGTAATCATCTGGGTAAATCCGAAATCTGCGTTTTGGCCGGTAAGGAACTTGATGAAATAATAGATGATCCACCCGGTCACCACGGTGTAAAATGCCATCAGGGCAATGTTGCCAATCAGGCTGGCAATGCCGAAAATGCCCCACTTGTAGCCGGGCTTTTCCAACTTCTGGTACATGTGGATAGGGCTGGCCTGCGCTGCACGCCCAACGGAAAATTCCATCGTCATGGCGGGCAGACCCAGCACGACCAGACAAATAATGTACAGCAGCATAAAACTGCCGCCGCCGTTCTGGCCGCACATCCAGGGGAATTTCCACACATTGCCGCAGCCAATGGCGCAGCCGGCTGACAGCATGATGAAGCCAAGCCGGCTTCCGAGCCGTTCACGATTCTTCATAAACTAATATTGTTTTCTCCCATTTTTATTTGTGCTGCCGTGCGGGAAAAGGCAGCGGCCCGCACGGCAGCATAGATAACCGCTACCATATTAAATCCATATTAGCTTACCACACTACCATGCCAACTGCAAGCGATTTAAAGTTGTAAACCGACAAAATACAAAAACGCGCCCCGCGGCCATCCGTTCTTTGCCCAAAGCCGATGCCGCGCAGGTGCCCATTGTTGCCATGACGGCCAACGCCTTTGCCAAGGATGTGCAGCCGGCCAAAACCGCCGGTATGAACGAGCATGCCGATAGGAAACGCTTGTGTGAGATATTGCACCGGCGGCTGTAAGGACGCCCAGGAAGGCCGAAAAAATTCGGCAGAACATACAAACAGCACCTTGCGCTTTTGGATGCAATGTGCTACAATGAATCGAAAACTGAATATAAAACAGCAGGTGCCTTTCATTGTTTGCCGGGCGGCTGAGCCTTCCGGCGCTCTGGAAAGGGTAAAAGGGAAGCGGGTGCAAATCCCGCACGATCTCGTCACTGTGATAAGGGAGCCTGCCGCCAGGGTGCATTTGCACCGGTCACTGAGCATTGCTTGGGAAGGCGGCGGCAGGCGTTGAGCTTTCAGCCAGGAAACCTGCCCGCTGTTGGTACGGGAGCATTGCTCCAGATCACGAGGAATTGGTTGTACCTGAAAAGCTCATGGAAAATCCGGGGGTCTTTTTGCGTTGCCGTTCTGCACACAAAAAGACCCTCGTTTTTTTATGGCAGTTTTGTCTGCAAAGCTGCTGCGCCTGGGTTTTGTTTCCTGTACCTGTTTTTCAGCAAATGGATTTGCCATAGGAGAAAGGAAGCAAAACACATGAAACACAACAACCTGAAAAAGCCCGCTGCCGTGCTGACCGCACTGGCTCTGGCCGCCGCCCTGCTGGCTGGCTGTGGTGCGGCATCTGACAGCATGGCTGCCAGCAGTGCCCCCGCCGAAAGCGAGGCTGTAAGCACCGAAACACCCGCTGAAAGCGCAGACGAGGGAGATGCAGACGAAGTGGCAGCAAAGAAATGTGCAGACCTGATCGATGCCATCTATGTGCAGGAGCGCACCGATGACACCGACGCCCAGTGCGAAGCTGCCAAGCAGGCATGGGACAACCTGACCGATACCCAGAAAGAGCTGGTGGAAGGCGAGAACGCTGACCCCGACTACTTTGGCCGCAATACCGGCGATGCCAACCTGGACGATTCCCGCAATGGGGATGAGATCGGCGAAAACGAACTGCTGGTCGTCAGCTTTGGCACCTCCTTCAACAGCAGCCGCGTGGCAGATATCAAGGGCATCGAGGATGCCCTGCAGGCCGCTTACCCGGATTGGTCCGTCCGCCGCGCTTTCACCGCACAGATCATCATCAACCATGTGCAGGCCCGCGATGGCGAGAAAATCGATAACATGAAGCAGGCTCTGGATCGCGCTGTTGCCAACGGCGTTAAGAACCTGGTTGTTCAGCCTACTCACCTGATGCACGGCGCTGAGTACGACGAAATGTGCGAAGCTGTGAACGAGTACGCGGATAAGTTCGAAAGCGTTGCCATTGCTGAGCCCCTGCTGGGCGAAGTTGGCGCTGACGCTACCGAAATCAACGCTGATAAGGAAGCTGTTGCCACTGCCATCACCACCGAGGCTGTTGCCGCCGCTGGTTATGATGACGCCGCCGCTGCTGCCGCCGATGGCACTGCTTTTGTGTTCATGGGCCACGGCACTTCCCACACCGCAAAGATCAGCTACAGCCAGATGCAGACCACCATGCAGACCCTGGGCTATGACAATGTGTTCATTGGCACTGTTGAGGGCGAGCCGGAAGACACCGCCTGCGAGGCTGTGATCGAAAAGATCAAGGAAGCCGGTTACACCAAGGTTGTCCTGCGCCCCCTGATGGTGGTTGCCGGTGACCATGCCAACAACGATATGGCTGGCGATGACGCAGATTCCTGGTTGAGCCAGTTCAAGGCTGCCGGCTGCTTTGACAGCGTGGATACCCAGATTGCCGGTCTGGGCGAAATTGCTGATGTGCAGCAGATCTACATTGACCATACCAAGGCCGCTATTGATTCCCTGAATGGCTGATTTATGATGCATACTGCCCGGAAGGATCAACGTCTTTTCGGGCAGCTTTTGTTTTGTGCGGACCGGGGGAAACGCTGTGCGCCAAAATGGGGCTGCGCTGCGGCTGTGCCGCGTCCCCACGCTTTTCTTTGAATCTTTAGCCTCTCTCGCCAAACCATGCCCGCCAACCTAAAACATTGCAACACTCTTCCGGGTTGGCAATACACGGGGCAAATGACCGCGGGCGGGCAACGCTCGCCCCTGCGACGTAATTTTCTGTTATCCTTTCTTATTATATTTTATTCTATCATTTCAATTTTTTACAATGCGAGGTAACACCCAATGAAACAAAATCGTGTAATTTCCGGCGCTGTGGCCGCCCTGGTGCTGGCCGGTCTGCTGGCTGGCTGCGGCTCCACCGCAACCGGCGCTTCTTCCGCTGAATCCGCTGACTCCACCCCCGCTGCCACCGAGGCTGCCGGCAGTGAAGCCACCGCCCCCACCGCAGAACCCCAGACCGAAGCTGCTCTGCCGGACGGCGTGTATACCGCCGAATTTGAAACCGACAGCAGTATGGTGCACGCCAACGAAGCCTGCGATGGCAAGGGCACCCTGACTGTCGCCGATGGCAAAATGACCTTCCATGTCAGCCTGGCATCGAAAAAGATCGTCAACCTGTACCTGGGCACTGCCGAGGACGCCCCCAGCCACGAAAGCGACTGGCTGCAGCCCACCACCGATACTGTGACCTATTCCGACGGCACCAGCGATGAAGTGTACGGCTATGATATTCCGCTGGACGCTGTGGATACCGACTTCCAGCTGGCGATTTTGGGCACCAAGGGCACCTGGTACGACCATACCGTCAGCGTGCGCAATGCCGAGCCTAAGACCGAAAATGCCGCTGCCGAAACCGCCGCTGTGCCTGCTGATGGCAGCTACACCTGCGCTGTCACACTGGAGGGCGGCTCCGGCCGCGCCACGGTGGAAAGCCCTGCCGCCCTGACGGTTGTCGATGGAACCATGACCGCCGTGATCGTGTGGAGCAGCCCCAACTATGACTACATGCTGATCAACGGCGAAAAGTACCTGCCCACCAACACCGAAGGCAACTCCACCTTTGAAATCCCCGTTGCTGCGCTGGATACCGCTCTGGCCGTTACCGCTGATACCGTTGCCATGAGCACCCCGCACGAGATCGATTATACCCTGACCTTTGACAGCGCCACGCTGACCCCCGCAGAATAATGCAGACGAAACGTTTTGGGCTTTGTGCCGCACTTTCTGCCGCAGCGCTTTTGCTGTTGGCCGGCTGCGCGGGCAGCGGCAGCACGGCTGCCCCCACCCTTACCGTGGAAAGCAGCTACCCGCTGCAATACGCCAAACAGTTTACCGTGGATGAATGCACCGGCGGGTACGAGCTGATTACCATTGCGGACAGCAAATATCTGGTGGTGCCGCAGGGCGCTGCCGTGCCGGAGGATCTGCCCCAAGGTACCACCGTGCTGCAGCAGCCCATTGAGAATATCTACCTGGTTTCCACCTCCGCTATGGACCCCATCATCAGCCTGGGCGCGCTGGACAGCATTGCACTTTCCGGCACCAAGGCGGATGGCTGGTACCTGCCCGAAGCCAAAGCCGCCATGCAGGCGGGGCAGATTGCCTATGCGGGCAAGTACAGCGCCCCGGACTATGAAACCATTCTGGCTTCCGGCTGTGGACTTGCCATTGAAAACACCATGATCTACCACACGCCGGAGGTCAAAGAGCAGCTGGAAAAGTTCGGCATCCCCGTTTTGGTGGAGCGTTCCAGCTATGAAACGGACCCCCTGGCCCGCATGGAATGGGTCAAGCTGTACGGCATTCTGCTGGGCAAAAAGCAGGAGGCGGAACAGCTGTTTGACACCCAGGTACAGCGCGTTGCACCGCTGGAAAACCAGCAGCCTACCGGAAAAAGCGTGGCGTTTTTCTCCATCACATCCAACAACCTTGTCACGGTGCGCAAAGGCAGCGACTATGTGGCCCGCATGATCGAGATGGCGGGCGGCAGCTATGTGTTTGCTGATTTAACGGACAACGGCAACAATCTGGCTACCATCAACCTTTCGCTGGAAGATTTTTACGCCGGTGCCAAGGACGCCGATGTGCTGCTCTACAACAGCACCATTGAGGGCAGCATTGCCAGCACCGAACAGCTGGTGGAAAAATGCCCGCTGCTGGCGCAGTTCAAGGCCGTGCAGAACGGCAATGTGTGGTGTACCGCGCAGAGCCTGTTCCAGCAAAGCATGGAGCTTCCGGATTTGATTCTGGATATGAACCGCGTGTTTGCCGAGGGCACCCCCGCGGACAGTGAATTGACATTTTTAACGCATGTAGAATAATTTTATTGCAGAAAGGCCGCGCCATGCACACCAAGCGCCTGACAATTACATATGTAGCCCTTGCGGCGGCGCTGCTGGGGCTGTTTGCGCTCAACCTGTTCTGGGGCAGTGTGGCAATTTCGCCGCGCGGCGTGGTGCAGGCGCTGCTGGGCTACGGGCAGGATGAACTGGCCGCCAATATCCTATTGCAGCTGCGCCTGCCGCGCGCCGTTATGGTGGTGCTGCTGGGGGCGGCGCTCTCGGCAGCGGGCTACCTGCTGCAAACCTTTTTTGCCAACCCCATTGCGGGGCCGTTTGTCATGGGCATTTCCAGCGGGGCCAAGCTGGTGGTTGCGCTGACGATGGTGGTATTTTTGAACCACGGCCTGCTGACCAACTCGCTCACCCTGATTCTGGCCGCCTTTGCTGGATCCATGGCTGCCATGGCCTTTGTGCTCAGCGTGGCGCGCCGGGTACACCGCATGAGCATTCTGGTCATCTGCGGCGTGATGATCGGCTATATCTGCTCCGCCGTCACCGATATTGTAGTGGCCTTTGCACAGGATTCCAACATCGTCAACCTGCACAACTGGTCCATGGGCAGCTTTTCCGGCATGACCTGGGGCAATGTGGCCGCCGCTGCGCTGGTGGTGCTGCCCTGTTTGGCCGCGGCCTTTTTGCTGGCCAAGCCGATGGCCGCCTACCAGATGGGGGAGCAGTATGCCCAAAGCGTGGGTGTGGCTGTGCGGCCGTTCTGCGTGGCGCTGGTGCTGCTTTCCAGTTTGCTGGCCGCCTGCGTCACGGCGTTTGCGGGGCCCATTTCCTTTGTGGGTATTGCGGTGCCGCACCTGGTCAAGCAGGCGTTGGGAAGCGCCAAGCCGCTGCATGTGCTGCCGGGCTGTGCGCTGAGTGGGGCGGCGTTCTGCCTGCTGTGTGATCTGATCGCCCGCAGCCTGTTTGCCCCCACCGAGCTTTCCATCAGCTCCGTCACAGCAGTATTTGGTGCGCCGGTAGTCATCTGGCTGTTGGTGCGCCGCCAAAGCGGGGAGGGCCGGGCATGAGCGAAGCATTTTACTGCCAAACGCAGGATCTTGCCATCGGGTACGGCAAAACGCCGCTATTACAAAACATTGGCATTGGCGTGCAGCGCGGGCAGATCTTAGCGTTGATCGGCCCCAACGGCGCAGGCAAATCCACCCTGCTCAAAACGCTGGCCGGGCAGCTGGCGGCGCAAAACGGCGCTGTGCTGCTGCAGGGCCAAAACCTGACCACCTACACCCCCAATGCCCGCGCACGCAAAATGGCCCTGATGCTGCCCCACACTCGCCACACAGAGCTGACCACCTGTTTTGATGTGGCCGCTGCCGGGCGCTACCCCTACACCGGACGGCTGGGCATCCTGTCCGAGCAGGACAAACAGCAGGTGCGGGATGCCCTGCATCTGGTACAGGCGGATGAGCTGGCCGACCGGGACTTTACCAAAATCAGCGACGGCCAGCGCCAGCGCGTTCTGCTGGCCCGCGCCGTCTGCCAGCAGCCGGAAATTATCCTGCTGGACGAACCAACGTCATTTTTGGACATCAAAGGCAAAATTGAGCTGCTGACCATCCTGCGCCAGCTGGCACAGGAAAAACAGGTGGCCGTCATTGTCAGCCTGCACGAGCTGGAGCTGGCGCAAAAAATTGCGGATACCGTGGTGTGCGTATCGCCGCAGGGCGTTTCCGGCGTGATGACACCGAAAGACGCGTTTGCCGCTGAAAACATCCGCGCGCTCTACCGCCTGACCGAAGAGCAGTACGAAGCACTGTACGGCCCCCAGCCGGAGCGCGACTCTGAACGGGAACCTGCCAAACAGGAGCCGCCCAGGTTTGAACATTACATCCGCAGCGGGCAAAAGCTGCTGCGCTGCGGCTACACCACCGGCACCTGCGCCGCCCTTGGCGCTGCCGGGGCCGCCCGCCTGCTGCTGACCGGCAAAGCGCCGGAATCCGTCGGCCTGCGCACCCCAAAAGGCATTGTGGTGGAAGTTGCGCCCATCTACTGCCGCAAAACAGCCGCCGGCGCCCGGTGCGCCATCCGCAAGGACGGCGGGGACGATGTGGACGTTACCACCGGCCTGCCGGTCATTGCCGATCTCACCCTGCTGCCGGATGCCCCCGGCCAGGTCACGATTGACGGCGGTCCCGGTGTGGGCCGTGTGACAAAGCCCGGCCTGGACCAGCCGGTGGGCCAGGCGGCCATCAACCATGTGCCGCGCCGGATGATCACCGATGCCCTGCACGCGGAGGCCGAAGCAGCCGGGTATGACGGCGGCTTTGACGTAATGATCTCAATCGAAGGCGGGGAAGAAGCCGCCAAGCGCACCTTTAACCCCCACATCGGGGTGGAAGGCGGACTTTCCGTCCTGGGCACCAGCGGCATTGTGGAACCCATGAGCCAGCAGGCTATTCTGGATACCGTGCAGCTGGAGATCCACCAGGCCGCCCTGCGGGAGCAAAGCCCCAAACGGCTGATCCTGGCCCCCGGCAATTATGGGCTGGACTATCTGGCCCAAAACCTGCCGGAGTACAGCAGCATCCCGGTGGTCAAGTGCTCCAACTTTATGGGGGATGCGCTGGATATGGCCGCTGCGGAGCAGTTTGCAGAGGTATTGCTGGTGGGGCACATTGGCAAGCTGGTCAAGCTGGCGGGCGGCATTATGAACACCCATTCCCGCATGGCGGATTGCCGCACCGAACTGTTCTGCACCCATGCGGCGCTCTGCGGGGCCAGCCAGGCCACCTGCCGCGCCCTGATGGACGCCGCCACAACGGACGCCTGCCTGGACATTCTGGATGCCGAAAACCTGCGGGAGCCGGTGCTCGAAAGCCTATTGCAGGCCATCCAGCTGCATCTGGACCGCCGCGTGGCGGGGGCGTTCCGGGTGGGGGCTGTACTGTTTTCCAACCAGGCCGGGCCGCTGGGCCAGACTGAGACCGCCGCCCAGCTGCTGCAAAGCTGGCAGAAAAAGGAGCAATGAGGTATGGTACATTTTGTGGGCGCAGGCCCCGGCGCACCGGATCTGATCACCCGGCGCGGTGCGGCGCTGCTGCAAACGGCGGACTGCATTATTTATGCGGGCAGCCTGGTCAACCCGGCGTTGCTGGGGCTGGCCAAAGCCGGCTGCGCCATTTATAACAGTGCTGAAATGACATTGGAACAGGTGCTTGCCGTGATGCGCCAAATGGAAGCCGAACACAAAACCACTGTGCGGCTGCACACCGGGGACCCCTGTTTGTACGGAGCCATCCGGGAGCAGATGGACGCGCTGGACGCCGACGGCATTGCTTACGATGATACGCCCGGTGTTTCCAGCTTTTGCGGTGCCGCCGCCGCGCTGAACGCCGAGTACACGCTGCCCGCCGTCAGTCAGACGGTCATCATTACCCGCATGGAGGGCCGCACCCCCGTGCCGGAAAAGGAAAAGCTCGCCAGCCTGGCCAGCCACGGCGCTACCATGGTGATTTTTCTCTCCATCGGCTTAATTGATAAAGTGCAGGAAGCACTGCTGCAGGGGGCATACACCGCAAGCACCCCCGCCGCCGTGGTGTACAAGGCCACCTGGCCGGAGCAGAAAACCGTGCGCTGCACCGTTGGCACCCTGGCCCAAAGCACCAAGCAGGCGGGCATTACCAAAACGGCCTTGATCGTGGTGGGGGATTTCCTTGGCCGCTGCTATGCCCACAGCAAACTGTACGACCCCGCCTTTACCACCGAATACCGCGAGGGGACCAAACCGTGAACTGTGCGTATCTTGCCTTTACGGCCAAGGGGCTGGCGCTGGCGCAGCAGCTGGCCCAAACCTGCCCCGGCTCCGTCAGCCGCTGCGGGCTGGGCGGGGTGACGTTGGCCGGGTGGACGGCCCAGCAGTTTGCCGCGGCGGATGCCCTGGTGTTTGTGGGGGCGGCAGGCATTGCGGTGCGGGCCATTGCGCCCCACTGCCAAAGCAAGGCCACCGACCCCGCCGTTGTGGTGCTGGATGAATGCAGCCGCTTTGCGGTGCCGCTGCTCTCCGGCCATCTGGGCGGCGCAAATGACCTGGCCTGCCGGCTGGCTGCCGCCTGTGGTGCGGTGCCGGTGATCACCACGGCGACCGATGCCAACGGCCTGTTTGCCGTGGATGAGTGGGCCAAAAAACAAAACTGCGCTGTGTGGGAAACCCCGCGCATTAAATTAGTCAGCGGGGCACTGCTGGCCGGCAAAACGGTGCGGTATGCTTCCCCCTGGGCCATTGCGGGCACCCCGCCCGCCGGTGTGGCGGAAGCCGAAGAACCGTCTGGCGCTGATTTTGCCCTGACAATGACCCCGCAGGGGAACGCTTTGCATCTGATCCCCCGCATTGGCGTACTGGGCGTTGGCTGCAAGCGCGGTACCACCGCCGCCCAGCTGGAAGCCGCATTTGCAGCGTTCTGCGCCGATACAAATTTGGCCCCCGTTGGCATTACCGCCGCCGCCAGCATTGACCTGAAACAGAACGAACCCGGCCTGCTGGAGTTCTGCCGCAGCCACGGCTGGCCGGTCAGCTTTTATTCCGCCGCCCAGCTGCGCGCTGTGCCCGGAACTTTCAGCGCCTCCCGCTTTGTGCAGGGAGTGACGGGTGTGGATAACGTCTGCGAGCGCGCCGCCGTGCTGGCTTCCGGCGGCACGCTGCTGCTGCCCAAATATGCGCATACCGGCGTGACCTTTGCCGCTGCCGTGCGCCCCTTTGCCCCGGATTGGAGATGGAAAACCGATGAAGCGTAACCTTGTATCCGTTGTGGGCCTTGGCCCTGGCGATGCCCAGTTTTTGACCGCGCAGGCCCGCCATGCGTTGCAAGAGGCTGATGTGCTGTGCGGTTACACCGTTTACATTGACCTTGTGCGCCCCCTGTACCCGGAAAAAGAAACCTATGCCACCGGTATGACCAGAGAAATTGACCGCTGCCGCTGGGCGCTGCAAACGGCCCAGACCGGCAAAACGGTGGCGCTTGTCTGCTCCGGCGACGCCGGGGTGTACGGCATGGCCAGCCCGCTGCTGGAGCTGGCGGCGGAATACCCCGATGTGGAAGTGGAGGTCGTTCCCGGCCTGACCGCCGCATTAAGCGGTGCCGCCGTGCTGGGCGCACCGCTGGCCCATGATTTCTGCGTGATCTCCCTTTCGGACCGGCTGACTCCGTGGGAGATGATCGAAAAGCGGCTGGCCTGCGCCGCCATGGGGGATTTCTGCGTGGCGCTGTACAATCCCTCCTCCAAAGGGCGGCCGGATTACCTGCAAAAGGCGGTTCGCATCCTGTTGCAAAACGGCAAGGGGGCGGGTACCCTTTGCGGTGTGATACGCAGCATTGGCCGCACCGGCCAGCAGAGCAGCCAGATGACGCTGGCCGAGCTGGAACACACCACCGTGGATATGTTCACCACGGTGTTCATCGGCAACAGCGCAACCCACCAGGTCAGCGGGTGGATGGTAACGCCGCGGGGGTACCACGGGGTATGAGGATCGTTGTGTTCAGCGGCACTACCGAAGGGCGGGATTTCTCCCGCGCCGCTGCCGCGGTGGGCATTGCCGTTACCGTCAGCGTAGCAACCGACCTGGGGGCCGAGGAACAGGGCCAGGCCCCCGGCATTACCGTACATTCCGGTCGCCTGCTGCCTAGCGCCATGGCGGAGCTTTTGCAGGGCGCAGCCCTTTGTGTGGATGCCACCCACCCTTACGCGGTGGAAGCCACCAAAAACATCCGCGCCGCCGCCAACGCAGCCGGGGTAGAGTACCACCGCCTGCTGCGCGCCGCCAGCACCTTGCCCGCGGGCAGTGTGGTGCTGGGCAGTGCCGCCCAGGCCGCGCAGTATTTAGCCGCAACGCAGGGCAATGTTCTGCTCACCACCGGCGCCAAGGAGCTTGCGGCCTTTGCCGGGCTGGATGCCGCCCGCCTGTACCCGCGGGTGCTGCCCACCGTGGCGGGCATTACGGCGTGCGAGGGCGCGGGCATCCCGCATCGCAACATCATTGCCATGCAGGGGCCCTTTACGCTGGAACTGAACCTTGCACTGATGCAGCAGTTCCACATCCGTTACCTTGTCACCAAGGACGGCGGCAGCGCGGGCGGCTTTGCCGAGAAAGCCCAGGCTGCCGCCCAAAGCGGGGCTGCGCTGGTTGTACTGCGCCGCCCGGAGGAATGCGGCGAGACCGCCGAAGAAATTTTGCAACGATGCAGGGAGCTGTTATGAAGATTACATTGGTTGGCATGGGCAGCGGGCTGCCCGGCAGTTTGACTGCCCAGGGCTTGCAGGCCCTGCAAACGGCAGGGCTGATTTTGGGGGCAAAGCGGCTGCTGCAAAACCTGCCGGATGGCTGTACCCCCAACCGCAAGCCAATTTACCTGCCGGATGAAGTGCTGGCCTGCCTGCAAGCGGAGCCCTGCCAGACCGCCGCGCTGGTTTACAGCGGGGATACCGGCTTTTATTCCGGTGCTGCGGCGCTGGTGCCCAAGCTGCGGGCACAGGGGGCGGAAGTAACGGTGCTGCCGGGGATTTCCAGCGTACAGCTGTTGGCTGCGGCGCTGGGCAGGCCGTGGCAGAACTGGCACCTTGTCAGCGCCCACGGATGTGCCTGCGCCCCTGCGGCAGAGTGCCGGAGCGCCCGCCCGACCTTTTTTTTGACGGGCGGGCGCAATACCAGCCCCGCCGCGCTGTGTGAGATTCTAGCCGCCGCAGGCTTTGGCGCGGTGCAGGCCACGGTTGGTGAGAACCTTGGCACCCCGCAGCAAAAGGTCATCACCGATACGGTGCAAACGCTGGCGGGCGGCAGCTTTGCGCCGCTCAGCGTGCTGCTGGTGGAGCCCTGCCCCAAACCGCAGCCCCGCGTGCCCGGCCTGCCGGACGAAGCCTTCATCCGCGGCAAAACGCCGATGACCAAGCAGGAGGTGCGCGCCGCCGCGCTGGCCAAGCTGGCCGTTGCCCCCACTGATACCCTGTGGGATGTCGGTGCCGGAACGGGCAGCGTGAGCGTGGAAATGGCGCTGGCCGCCCCCATGGGTCAGGTGTACGCGGTGGAATGTGATGCCGATGCCTGCGCGCTGGTTCGCCAGAACCAGGCCAAATTTGCCGCCGGTAACTTAACGCTGATCGCGGGCAAAGCCCCTGAAGCGCTGCAAAATCTGCCCGCGCCGGATGCTGTTTTCATCGGCGGCAGCAAGGGCAATATGCAGGCCATTGTGGATGCTGCCCTGGCCGCCAACCCGCAGACCCGGCTCTGTATCGCCGCCATTGCGCTGGAAACCTTGCAGCAGAGTATTGCCGCCCTGGCCGCCCACGGGCTGGCCGCACAGGTGACCCAGATTGCCGTAAGCCGCAGCAAGGCGGCAGGCAGCCTGCACCTGATGATGGCCAACAACCCGGTATTTTTGATCGTGAGGGAATGAGAATGCTGCAGCTGCTTTTGGCCGCGCCCAGTTCCGGCAGCGGAAAAACCACCGCCGCCTGCGCCCTGCTTTCCACCCTGAAAGCCCGCGGGCTGGAGCCCTGCGCGTTCAAGTGCGGGCCGGATTACATTGACCCCATGTTTCACCGCGCCGTGCTGGGGGTGCCCAGCCACAATCTGGACCTGTTTTTCTCCACCCCGCAGACCGTGCGCCAGCTGTACGCCAGCGGCGCGGCGGGCCATGGCAGCGCGGTGTGTGAGGGTGCCATGGGCTATTATGACGGCCTTGGCGGCGTGAGCGCTGCCGCCAGCGCCTGGCACACCGCCGATGTGCTGGACTTGCCGGTGCTGCTGGTGGTGCGCCCCAAGGGGGCCAGTTTAACGCTGGCCGCCCAGCTGCAAGGCTTAAAAGCGTTCCGTACGCCGCACCACATTGCGGGCGTTCTGCTGAACGACTGCACCGAGATGCTGTACAAGCTGCTGGCCCCCATGCTGGAACGGGAAACCGGCCTGCCGGTGGTGGGCTTTCTGCCCCCCATGCCGGATGCCGCCATCGAAAGCCGCCACCTGGGGCTGAAAACCGCGGGCGAAATTGCTGATTTGCAGCAAAAAATTCAGATTTTGACCGCCGCCGCGCAAAAAAATATCGACTGGCCGCGGCTGCTGGCCCTGTTTGACCGCCCGGCCCCAATGGCCCCTGCGGTTCAGGCCGCAGCCCCCACCGTGCGCATTGCCGTGGCACAGGATGAAGCGTTCTGCTTTACCTATGCCGAAACGCTGGAAAGCCTGCAGGCCGCAGGCGCAGAGCTTTGCTATTTCAGCCCGCTGCGGGATGCCGCGCTGCCGCAACATATCGGCGGGCTGTACCTGCCGGGCGGCTACCCGGAGCTGTACGCCGCCCAGCTGGCGGCCAACACCGCCATGCGCTGCGCCATAAACACCGCCGTGCAGCGTGGCCTGCCCACCGTGGCGGAATGCGGCGGCTTTTTGTACCTGGGCCAAACGCTGGAAGATGACGCCGGAACCGCCCACCCCATGGCGGGTGTGCTGCCGGGGCAGGGGTTCCGCGTGGGGCGGCTGGTGCGCTTTGGTTATGCCGCGCTCACCCCGCAGGCGGACAGCATGCTCTTCCGCGCAGGGGAGCCGGTGCCCGTGCATGAATTCCACCATTGGGATTCCACCTGCAACGGCACCGCTTTTGCCGCCCAAAAAGCCAATGGCCGCCATTGGGACTGCGGCTTTGCCAACGGGCATCTGTATGCGGGGTTCCCGCATCTATACTGGGCGGGCACCCCGCTGCCGCAGCGCTTTGTAACGGCTGCGGCGCAGTATGCCCAAACAAAAACAGGGAGAACGGTATGACGGAACCTGAACTGAACACACGGCTGCAAACCATCACCCCGCCCGATGAAGCTGCCCGCGCCGCGGCGCACGCCCACTGGGCCGCGCTGGCCAAACCGCTGGGCGGGCTGGGCAGCCTGGAAACCATGCTGGAGGACGCCGCCGCCCTGACCGGCACCCCGGAGCTTGATTTTGCCCGCCGCGCCGTGCTGGTGCTGTGCGCCGATAACGGCGTGGTGGCCCAGGGCGTGAGCCAAACCGACGCCAGCGTGACCCGCGCGGTGCTGCAAAACCTTGCCGCGCGGCGCACCAGCGTGTGCCAGATGGCAGCTGCCGCCCATTGCAGCGTTGTGCCGGTGGATATGGGCATTGCCGGTGCCCCGGTGCCCGGCGTGCAGGACTGCCGCATTGCCCCCGGCACCAAAGATTTTACCTGCGGCCCGGCCATGACCCGCGCCCAGGCCGTGCAGGCCATCGGCTGCGGCATTGCGCTGGTGCGCGGACAAAAGCAGCAGGGAGTTCAACTGTTAGCAACGGGGGAGATGGGCATTGGCAACACCACAACCTCCAGCGCCGTGGCAAGCGTGCTGCTGGGTGCCCCCGTGCAGAGCATGACCGGACGCGGGGCCGGGCTTTCGGATGCAGGGCTTGCCCGCAAGATTGATGCGATCCGGCGCGGCATTGCCCACAACCAGCCCAATCCCGCTGACCCGCTGGATGTGCTGGCCAAGCTGGGCGGGTTTGATATTGCCGGGCTGTGCGGCGTGTTTTTGGGCGGCGCGCTGGAGGGTGTGCCCATTTTGATGGATGGCTTTATCAGCAGCGTGGCGGCTCTGTGCGCGGTGCGGCTCTGCCCCGCAGCAGCCAAGGCGGTGTTTGCCAGCCATGTTTCGGCGGAGCCTGCCGCCCATATGGTGCTGGATGCTTTGGGCAAAGCGCCGCTCATCACCGCCAACCTGCATCTGGGCGAGGGCACCGGCGCGGTGGCTTCCATCCCACTGTGGGATATGGCTCTGGCCGTCTACCGCGGCTGCTATTCCTTTGCGGAGGGCGGCATTGCGCCGTACACCCCACAATGCTGACGCTGGTTATCGGCGGCGCAGCCAGCGGCAAAAGCGCCTATGCGGAGCACCTTGCCGTGCAGAGCGGCGGCCCGCGCTATTACCTTGCCACCATGCAGGTGTGGGACGCCGAGTGCGCCGCGCGGGTGGCCAAACACCGCGCCATGCGGGCGCAAAAACAGTTCGCTACCGTGGAATGTCCCCAAAACCTGCATCTTGTCCGCCTGCCGCAGCAGGGCACCGCCCTGCTGGAAGATTTGGGCAACCTGGCCGCCAATGAGCTGTACCGCCCCGACGGCAGCTGCCTGCCGCCCAAGCAGACGGCGGAAAAAATGCTGGCGGGGATCGAGGCAATCGCCGCACAATGCAACCATCTTATCATCGTCAGCAACGAGGTATTCAGCGGCGGGGCGGACTATGCCGGGGAGACAGACCATTATTTGCAGGCCCTTGCCATGGTCAACAATGCCGTTGCCGCCAAAGCCGACGCCGTCTGCCGCGTGGTGTGCGGCCTGCCGGTGTACTACAAAGGAGGGGAACGCCCATGACAGTTTTGCAGACGATCGCCGTGGCATTTGCCATGTTCTCGGCTGTGCCGGTGCCGCAGTTTGACTGGAACGAGAAAAACATGCGGTATTCGCTCTGTGCCTTCCCGCTGGTGGGGGTGCTGTGCGGCGCACTGTGGTACGTGTGCGCCAGCCTGCCGCTGCCCGCCATGGTGCGCGCGGCGGGCTTTTGCCTGATTCCTGTCTGGGTCACGGGCGGCATCCATCTGGATGGTTACGCCGATACCTGCGATGCCCTTTGCAGCTATGGCGATACCCAGAAAAAGCTCGATATTCTCAAGGACCCGCACTGCGGCGCATTCGCCGTGATCCGGCTGTGCAGCTACTTTGTGGCCTACTTTGCGCTGTGCTGCTGCGTGCAGTTTACCCCGCAGGTGGGGGCTGTCTGGCTGCTGGCGCTGGTGCTGGAGCGTGCCTGCTCTGGTTACGCAGTGGCGGCCTTTCCCCTGGCCAAAAATACTGGCCTTGCGCACACATTTGCCACGGCGGCGGACCGCACCACGGTGCGCCGGGTGCTGGGATGCCTTAGCATTGTGCTGGCAGTGGCACTTTTTGCCCTGGGCGGCGGCGTGCTGGTGCTGGCGGCGGGGGTTGCCCTATGGCGCTACCACCGTGTGGCGGTCAAGCAGTTTGGCGGTATTACCGGGGACCTGGCCGGGTGGTTTTTGCAAAAAGCGGAACTGTATATGCTGGCGGCCCTTGTGTTTTGCCAGTGGAAGGGGTTTTTGTAACATGCTGTTTATTACCGGCCCGCTGTACAGCGGTAAACGAACCTTTGCCAAACCCTTTGGCGGGCGGCAGATTTACGAGGTGCAGACCCTTGCCGCCAATGCCGAAAGCCTGCCCGCCCTTGCGGACGAGCTTGCCCAATATGACGTAGTAACGGCCACCGAGGTTGGCGGCGGCGTGGTGCCCATTGACCCCGCCCAGCGCGCCGCGCGGGAAGCCGCCGGCCGCCTTGCCTGCCTGCTGGCTGAGCGGGCCGACTGTGTGGTGCAGATGTTCTGCGGCCTGCCCACCGTGCTGAAAGGGGAGCTGCCGCCATGCTGATCTACCTGCTGCGCCACGGCTTAACGCAGGATAATCAGGAAAAGCGCTACCAGGGCAGGCGGGATGTACCGCTGTGCCCGCAGGGCCTTGCCCAGCTGCGCCGGGCGGATTTTGCCCCCAAAACGGTCATGATTACTTCCTTGCAGCGCACCCGGCAGACGGCGGAAGTGCTTTTCCCCGATGCGGAACTGGTTGTGGCAGACGGGCTGAAAGAGATGGACTTTGGCGTGTTTGAGGGCCGCAATTACCGGGAGATGGAGCACGACCCCCAGTACCGCGCCTGGGTGGAAACCGGCTGCGAAGGCCGCTGCCCGGGCGGGGAAAGCAAGGCGGAATTCTGCCAGCGTGTCTACACAGCATTTGCCGCGCTGGTGGATGCCGCTTTGGCGGCGGGGGAACCGCAGCTGGTGATCGTTGCCCACGGCGGCACCCAGATGGCGGCGCTGGAACGGTTCGCCGTGCCTCATAAAAACTATTATTCTTGGTGTGCTCCCGCGGCGGGCGGCTTTGTGCTGGATGCCGCCGATTGGGTACACCAGAAAAACCTGCGCGTGGTCAAAACCGTGCAGTATACAAAGGAGTTACCATGCTGATTTGCTGGGCCGTTTTGGGTGGCTTTGTGCTGGATGCCATTTTTGGCGACCCGGCTTGGCTGCCGCATCCCGTTGTGCTGATGGGCAAAGCCATCACTGCGCTGGAAAAACGCCTGCGCGCACAATTTCCCCAAACGCCGCAGGGGGAGCTTTGCGGCGGGGCGGTGCTGGCCGCCGTTTTGCCGGTGGGCACGTTCCTCATCACAGCGCTGGTGTGCAGGCTGGCGGCGGCGCTGCACCCGCTGGCGGGGCTTGCCGTGCAGATGTTCTGGTGCGCCCAGGCGTTAGCCGCCAAGGGCCTTGTGCAGGAAAGCCGCAATGTGTACAAAGAGCTGCAAAAGCAGGACCTGCCCGCCGCCCGCAAAGCCGTGGCCCGCATTGTGGGGCGCGATACCCAAAACCTGACGGCGGAGGGCGTGACCAAAGCCGCTGTGGAAACCGTGGCCGAAAACGCCAGCGATGGCGTGATTGCCCCGCTGCTGTACATGCTGCTGGGCGGCGCGCCGCTGGCGCTGACCTATAAGGCCATCAACACGATGGACAGCATGCTGGGCTACAAAAACCAGAAATACCTGTATTTTGGCCGTGCCGCCGCCAGGTTGGACGATGCCGCCAACTATCTGCCCAGCCGCCTGGCCGGGCTGCTGTGGGTTGCCGCTGCCGCCCTGACCGGCAGCAGTGCCCGCGGCGCGTGGAAGATTTGGCGGCGGGACCGCCGCAACCATGCCAGCCCCAACAGCGCCCAGACCGAAAGCGCCTGCGCCGGTGCCCTGGGCGTGCAGCTGGCGGGCCCCGCCTACTATTTTGGCGAGTATTATGATAAACCCACCATCGGGGATGCGCTGCGCCCCGTGGAACCAAAGGACATTCTGCGGGCCGACCGCATGATGTATGCCGAAAGCCTGCTGGCTTTGGTGTTGGGCATTGCCCTGCGCCTGCTGGTGCTGGCGATGTAACAACGAAAAGGGGAGAACGGAATGGAACTGGTACATGGCGGTGATTGGGCGGGCTACCGCGCCCGCTTTGGGCATGATGCGCTGGATTTTTCGGCCAATGTCAGCCCGCTGGGCCTGCCCCAGGGCGTGGCGGATGCCATCGTTGCGGCACTGCCCACTGCGGACCGCTATCCGGACCCCCTTTGCCGGGAGCTGCGCACGGCACTCAGCCGGGCGGAACAGCTGCCGGAACCGTGGATTTTGTGCGGCAATGGGGCGGCGGATCTGATCTACCGGCTGGTGTGGGCGCTCAAGCCCCGCCGCGCCCTGCTGCCCGCCCCCACCTTTGCCGAGTATGCCGCTGCACTGGAAAGCGTTGGCTGCGAAGTAAAGCGGAAAACCCTGCATGAGGCCGATGATTTTGCCGTAACGGAAGCCTTTGTGCAGGCAGTGAACCAGAGCATTGACCTGGTGTTTTTGTGCCAGCCCAACAACCCCACCGGGCAAATTACCCCGCCGGAGCTGGTGCAGCGCCTGGTGCGCCGCTGTGCGGACTGCGGGGCCGTGCTGGTGGTGGATGAGTGCTTTCTGGACTTTTTGCAGCAGCGGGATGCCCTGACGGCCAAACCGCTTTTGCAAACCGCGCCCAACCTTGTTATTTTGAAAGCGTTCACCAAACTGTACGCCATGGCCGGGGTGCGGCTGGGGTATGCCTTGTGCGCCAACACGGCGCTGCTGGCCAAAATGCAGGCCGCGGGCCAGCCGTGGGGGGTATCCAGCCTGGCGCAGGCTGCGGGCGCTGCCGCTTTGCGGGAAACCGCCTATGCCGATGCCGTCCGCGCCCTGATTGCCGACCAGCGCCCCAGACTGGCGGCCGGGCTGCGGGCACTGGGGCTGCAGGTGATCGAGGGCAGCGCCAACTACCTGTTGTTCCGTGCGCCGGAAACGCTGGGCGCGGCCTTGCAGCAGCGGGGCGTCTGCCTGCGCAGCTGCGGCAATTACACTGGGCTGAGCGCCGGCTGGTACCGCACCGCCGTGCGCACCGCGCCGGAAAACGAACAGCTGCTGCAGACCATGCGGGAGGTACTAAAATGAGCAAAGCAACATGTATTATGGTGCAGGGCACCATGAGCGGCGCGGGCAAAAGCCTGCTGTGCGCGGCGCTCTGCCGCATTTTTGCCCAGGATGGCTGGCGGGTGGCCCCGTTCAAAAGCCAGAACATGGCACTGAACAGCTTTGTGACCCATGACGGGCTGGAAATGGGCCGCGCCCAGGTGGTGCAGGCCCAGGCAGCCGGGGTGGAACCGGATGTGCGGATGAACCCCATCCTGCTCAAGCCCAGCAGCGATATTGGCAGCCAGGTGATCGTCAACGGGGAAGTGCGCGGCCAGATGCCGGCGGCGGAGTATTTCCGCCGCAAAAAACAGCTCATCCCCGATATTCTGGCGGCTTACAACAGCCTGGCGGAAGATTTTGATATTATCGTCATCGAGGGCGCGGGCAGCCCGGCAGAGATCAACCTGAAAGCCGATGACATCGTGAATATGGGGCTGGCCAAGCTGGTGGATGCCCCCGTGCTGCTGGTGGGCGATATTGACCGCGGCGGCGTGTTTGCCCAGCTGTTTGGCACGGTGGAGCTGCTGGAGCCGGACGAACGGGCACGCATCAAGGGGCTTATCATCAACAAATTCCGCGGCGATGTTGGGATTCTGCGCCCCGGCCTTGCCATGCTGGAAGAGAAAACCCACCTGCCGGTGTTTGGCGTTGTGCCGTACTTAAAGGTGGATATTGAGGACGAGGATTCCCTCTCTGACCGGCTGCAGGTCAAAAACGCCGTCAAGCCGCTGGATGCTGCCATTGTGCGGCTGCCGCATATTTCCAACTTTACGGACTTTATGCCGCTGGAGCAGCACCCGCTGCTTGGCGTGCGCTATGTGCAGACCACCCGCGAGCTTGGCGCGCCGGATTGCGTGATCCTGCCCGGTACAAAAAATACCGTGGACGACCTGCTGTGGCTGCGCCAGTGCGGGCTGGAAGCAGCCATCAGCAAACTGGCCCAGCGCGGCACACCGGTACTGGGGGTGTGCGGCGGCTACCAGATGCTGGGCCAGACCCTGGCCGACCCGGAAGGCACCGAAAGCGGCCGCCCGCAAACCCTGCGCGGCCTTGGCCTGCTGCCCACCCAAACCACCTTTGCCGCCGAAAAGCGCCGCACCCAAAGCCAGGCGACCGTGACGGCGGAGCCCTTTGCCGGGGCGCACCTGACCGGGTACGAGATTCACACCGGGCGCACCACCGTGCAGGGCGCGCCGTTCTGCACCCTGGCGGACGGCACCCCCGAAGGCTGCGTGCAGGGCCAGGTGTTTGGCACCTACCTGCACGGCCTGTTTGACAGCGGCGAGCTGACCGAGCAGTTTGCCGCCTATCTTTGCCGCCGCAAGGGGATTGACCCCGCCGCGGCAGCGCCAATCTCCATGCAGGAATACCGTACCCAGCAGCTGGATCTGCTGGCCGATGGGGTACGCCATAACCTGGATCTGGCCGCCGTGTATGCGGCTATGGGCCTTGCACAGCCCGCCGAAAGGGGAAATGACCAATGATGCCGCAGCACCACCTGCCCGCCGATATTGAACGCACCAGCATGAAAATTATTGCCGGGGAGCTGGCCCAGCGCGGGCTGGACATCTCGCCGGAAAACGCCCCTGTAGTCAAGCGGGTCATCCACACCACCGCGGATTTTGACTATGCGCAGACACTGCACTTTACCCCCGGCGCGGTAGCCGCCGGTATTGCTGCTATGCACGCCGGGGCAACGATCATCACCGATACCAACATGGCCCTGGCAGGCATCACCAAGCCGGGCCTGGCCAAGCTGGGCGGGCAGGCACTCTGCTTTATGGCGGACCCCGCTGTGGCTGCAGCGGCCAAACAGGCGGGCACCACCCGCGCCGTGGCCGCCATGCACAAGGCTGCGGCCGAATACCCCGGCGCTGTGCTGGCCGTGGGCAACGCCCCCACCGCCCTGTTGACGATTGCCGAGAAAATTGAAAACGGCCTGCGCCCGGCGCTGGTTATCGGTGTGCCGGTGGGCTTTGTGAACGTGGTGGAAAGCAAGGAGCGCCTGTTTGCCGTGTGCGAAAGCCACGGCGTGCCCGCCATTGTTGCCATGGGCCGCAAGGGCGGCAGCAACGTGGCGGCGGCCATCTGCAACGCGCTGATCTATTCCGCCGCCGAAATGCTGGACCCCACCGCCCGCGGATGGAAATAAGCAGGAGAATATCGCCACAGCCCGGTACCGCACTTTTTGGAGCAAAGCGGATACCGGGCTATTGTTATCTCACGGCGGCATTATAATGGCAGTATCAACGATACAATCAAAATAAATGGGAACGCTCTTCTTACCGCGTGAAAAAGGGCACCAAAAGCAACAGCCACAGCGGGCTTGCCCGTTGTGGCTGTTGTATTGCTTCTGCGTTTTGATTATGATAGGGAAAAAATGAAGCAAACCGTATGCTTATAAAGCAAACGCCATTGCATCTTCTGGCGCAAGCCCCCCGTCACTCACTTTTCCACCGCCATTGCGATCTGCTCGCGGGTGATGGGCAGCTCATAAAAGCGTTTGTGGGTGGCGTGGTAGATGGCATCGGCCACGGCGGGCAGCGGGGTGTTGATGACGACCTCACCGATGGACTTTGCGCCAAACGGGCCGGTGCCCTCGTAGCTGCTCTCAAAACTTACGTCAATATGTCCAATATCAGTGCGGCAGGGGATCTTGTACTGCATCAGGGAGCTTTCGCGCGGCATGCCGCGGTCATTGTAGGTCACATTCTCGGTCAGCGCCATGCCGATGCCCTGCAAAATGCCGCCCTCGGCCTGCACGCGGGCCAGGTTCGGGTTTACAGGGGTACCGCAGTCAACCGCGGCCACATAGTTCACCACCTGGGCTTCGCCGGTTTCCAGGTCAACTTCCACTTCGGCGGCGCCAACCATAAACGGCGGGGGCGAAATCTCCGAGCTGTGGGTCACGGTGGCTTCCAGCGCCACCGTGTTGCCGCACTGGGATGCCGCTGCAATGCTGGCCAGCGGCACGCGCTGGGTGCCATCCTCGCTCGTCACGGCATCGCCGGTAAACAGCACGGCGGCTTTGTCCAACCCAAGCAGCTGTGCCCCCAGGGTGCAGATCTTATCTTTCAGTTCCAGCGCACACTTTTCCACGGCCTTGCCGGTCACATAGGTTGTGCTGGACGCATAGGAACCGGAATCATAGGGGGAAGAATCGGTATCTGCGCCCAAAACCGCAATGTTTTCCAGCGGGCATTCCAGCATTTCGGCGGCAATCTGCGCCAGGATCGTATCGCAGCCGGTGCCCATATCCGCTGCGCCGATGGAGAGGGTATAGAACCCGTCGTCGTTAATTTTCAGCGTGGCACTGCCCACGTCCACATGGTCGATGCCGGAGCCCTGCATGGCCATGCCCATGCCAACAGCACGCACCTTGCCGTTGCCGATCTCGCGCACGGGGTACTTATGGTTCCAATCCATCCTGTCATGCACGGTTTTCAGGCAGCGGTCCAGCGCACAGCTGGTGTTGACCTGGCCATAGTAGGCGGGCATAACATCGCCCTCATGGATAATGTTGCGCTGCCGGAGCTCGAACGGGTCCATCCCCAATTTGTCGGCCAGCTCATTCACAGCGGATTCCACCGCAAACAGACCCTGGGTTGCGCCGTACCCGCGGTACGCACCCGATGACATGTGGTTGGTGTAAACAACATCGCTGATAAAGCGGAACGCTTCGGCCTTGCCGTACAGCGGGATGGACTTGTGGCCCGAAAGCCCCACCGTTGTGGGGCCGTGCTCACCGTAAGCGCCGGTGTTGGAAAGGGTGTGCAGGTCAATGCCCTTGATGATGCCGTCCTTTGTTGCGCCCAGCCGCACGTGCATCTCCATCTCATGGCGCGGGGTTGAAGCCGTCTGGCTTTCAAAGCGGGTATAGATGATCTTGCTGGGCTTCTTCGTTTTCCAGGTAACAAAGGCAGGGTAAACCTCGCACACTGACGTCTGTTTTGCGCCGAACCCGCCGCCGATGCGCGGCTTGGCAACGCGGATCATGGATTTGGGGATGTGCAGGGCGTTTGCCAAAATGCGGCGGCAATGGAACACGATCTGCGTTGAGCTGAGCACATTCAGCCGCCCGTAAGCATCAATGCTGCAATAAGTGCGGAAGGTTTCCATCATGGCCTGCTGGCAGGCGCGGGTGTGGTAGGTGTGGTCAATGACCACATCGCACCCAGCCAACACCGCCTCAATATCACCCTCGCCGGATTCATCGTGGGCGCAGAGGTTGCGGTTCTTGTCAGCTCCGATGCCGGGAACAAGGGCTTCCCAGTTATCCTCCGGGTGCACAAGAGTAGGGTTATCGAGCGCTGTGTGGAAATCCAGCACCGCGGGCAGAACTTCATATTCCACCTGAATCAGCTTCATCGCCTTATCGACGCATTTTTCGTCTTTGCCCGCAAGGATCGCAACAACATCCCCGGCAAAGCGGACATGGCGGTCGATCACAAGGCGGTCGTAAGGGCTCATTTCGGGGTAGGTCTGGCCCGCCTGGGTGTAGCGGCGGGCGTTCTGGTCCACATCTTTCCAGGTGTAAATCACCTCCATGCCGGGCACAAGCATGGCGCGGGAGGTATCAATATTTTTGACGATCGCATTGGCGTGGGGGGAGCGCAGCAGCTTGACGATGAGACAGTCCTGCGGGATAACATCATCCATGTACACAGGCTGGCCGGTTACAAGCTGCATGGCGTCCTTCTTGCGCACAGGCTGGTTCACAGTTTTCATTGGGCAGTCTCCTTTGATTTTTTCCACGCCAAAAAGTTCTGGATCCCGCGCAGCTGGCCTTCGTACCCGGAGCAGCGGCAAAGGTTGCCCGCAAGATATTCCTTGATCTCCTCCTCATTGGGGTCGGGGTTTTCGCGGAAAAGGGCCAGCGCATTCATGATAAAGCCGGGGTTGCAGAAGCCGCACTGCTCGGCCCCCTGGTCAGCGATGAACGCGCCGAACTCAGCGGCTTCCTCCTGCAGGCCCTCCAGCGTGGTAACGCTGCGGCCATCCACCCGCGCCGCCAGTACAGAGCAGGAAAGCACCGGCTTTTCGTCCAAAAACACGGTGCACAGCCCGCAGTTGGCGGTTTCGCACCCGCGCTTGACGCTTTTGCAGCCCAAAGAGCGCACCAGATCAATCAGCAGGGTATCGGGGGCGATCTCAGCAGCTGTTTTTTTATGGTTCAACGTAAAATGAATTTGCATCAGAGCACCTCCAGGTTCCCCAGTGCCTGTACGGCACGCTTGACAAGCACCCCCACCAGATGGGTGCGGTAGGCGGCACTGCCGCGCAGGTTGCTGCCAGTGGGCACCGCAGCCTGTACGGCGGCGGGCAGCTCATCCGGGGCGGCCGTGGGGCAGACAAGCATGGCTTTCATGGGGCGTGCACCGATGGCAAAGCGGTAGGCTCCATCCGCCGTGCGTGCAGCAGCGCAGGTCAAAATCGGGAAGTCCGTCTGGGTGGCCCGCACAGACTGGTAATGCACTGCAAGCCCCGGCGTCTTTTTTATGTAAACATGGGTCAAAATATCACGGTCATAGGGCAGGGCGGCAAACTGTGCAATGGGCATCCGGCCTGCTTTGTACAGCTCCACATCGCAGTCCAGCGCCAGCAGCAGCGTTAATACGTCTGAAAAGCCAAACCGCCCGTACACGCTGCCGCCCACGGTGGCGCAGTTGCGGAACTGCACCCCCACAATATGGCGCACGGCCTCCCGCATGGCGCCGTTGGTGGCCGCGTTCAGCGCGGCGTGGGTTTCCAGGCTGCGCAGCGTTGCCATGGCGCCAATGGCAAATTCGGTATCGGTTTCTTCAATGGTATCCAACCCCAGCGCAGATAGGTCAATGGCTGTGCCAACGCTGATTTTTTCCATTTTCAGCCACAGCATCCCTCCCAGCACCCGGTTCGGGCGCTTCTGGTTCAGCTGCCATGCTTCTTCCAGTGTGGCGGGGCGGGCATATTCTCGAATTGTTATCATAGAATGCTCTCCGTTTTTGGGTAAAATCATACTTTTGTGTATAACCACTTTTATTTTACCACAAATTCTGCTATAATTCCGTTGTTGTTTGAAAAACACAACGGAATATTGGTTTTAGAGGGAAGTAAGAAACATGAAAATGACCAAAATGACCGCCCTGCTGCTGGCCGCCGCTATGGCACTGACAGCCTGCGGCAGCACCGCTGCTGCCAGCAGTACCGCAGCCAGCGAGGCTGCTTCCGTAGAGGCTACCGCAGCCCCGGAAGCCACTGCTGCACCGGAAGAACCTGCCGCCAAAACGGCGGTTACCTACCCGCTGACCGTTACCGACCAGCTGGGCCGCGAAGTTACCATTGAGGAAGAGCCCAAAACCCTTGCCAGCGGCTACTACATTTCCACCAGCCTGCTGATTGCGCTGGGTGTGCAGAACGAGCTGGTTGGCGTGGAAGCCAAAGCCGACAAACGCAACATCTACAGCCTGTCCGCCCCGGAGATCCAGTCCCTGCCCAGCATTGGCACCGCCAAAGAGTTTGACCTGGAAGGCTGCGCTGCGCTGGCCCCGGATCTTGTCATTGTGCCCGCCAAGCTCAAGGATTCCATCCCCCAGATGGAGGAAATGGGCCTGACCGTGCTGGCTGTTAAGCCGGAAAACCAGGCCGACCTGTTCAGCGCAATCGAGCTGCTGGCCCAGGCAACCAACACCGTTGCCCGCGGCGAGGAGCTGGAGATGGCCATTGACAGCAACCTGGCCGCCCTGGCCGAAGCCGTTGCCGGCACCGATGCCCCCAGTGTTTACCTGGCAGGCAACAGCTCTGTGCTGGAAACCGCAGGCCCCGCTATGTATCAGAACACGATGATCGAAAACGCCAACGGCACAAACGCCGCCGCCAGCGTGGAAGATACCTACTGGGCCGAAGTTTCCTATGAGCAGATCCTGGATTGGAACCCCGATTACATCATTCTGGCATCCGATGCAGAGTATGACGTTGATTCTGTTCTGAACGATGCCGCTTTGGCCGACTGCACCGCCGTCAAGGAGGGCCATGTTTACCAGCTGCCCCACGCCGTTGAGGCTGTGGATTCCCCCGTGCCGGCCAGCTTCCTTGGCAGTGTTTACCTTGCCAGCGTGCTGCACCCGGAGCAGGTGACCGAGGAGTATTACCACGCTGCTGCCGATGAATTCTATGGCAGCTTCTATGGCTTTACCCCCGAATCTTATGAATAATAACCGCAAACGCACGGCGCTGTGCCTTCTGGGCGCAGCGCTCTGCGTTTTTATGGCCTTTGGTGCGGCACTTTATTTCGGCCGTTATCCCATAACATTGCAGGCACTGCTGGCTGGGGACGCTATGGCAGTGCGCACCTTTACGGTACTGCGCCTGCCCCGTGCCGTGATGGCGCTGGCGGGCGGGTTCGGTCTTGGCGTGGCGGGCTTTGTGTACCAGACTGTTTTCCGCAATCCACTGGCAAGCCCGGATATCATTGGCGTATCGTCGGGGGCCAGCGTTGGCGCAGCATTTGCCATCTTGTTTGTCTCTTCGGGCACGCTGGGCACCACGGTATGCGCCTTTGCGGGCGGGCTGGCAGCGGTGTTTCTCTCGCTTGGCCTGGCGGCCGCCGCGCCGGGGCGCAGCAAGATGAACCTGGTGCTGGCGGGCATTGCCGTACACGCGCTGGCGCAAACTCTTTTGATGCTGCTAAAGCTGACCGCTGACCCGGAAAAAGAGCTGGCCAGCATTGAATATTGGATCATGGGCAGCCTGGCGGGGGTAACGCAAAGCCGGGTGTGGTTCCCCGTTCCAATGGTTATTTCCTGCTGCGCCGTAATTTTTGCTTTGCACCGTCAGGCGATGCTTTTATCCGTGGAAGAGGATGAAGCGCGGCTGCTGGGGGTTCCGGTGGGGCGGATGCGTTTTCTGCTGCTGACATTGGCAACGCTGGTGGTGGCCGCGGTTGTCAGCGTGACTGGGCTGATCAGCTTTGTCGGGCTGCTGGCCCCCCACTGTGCGCGGCTGCTGGCGAGGCACAACCGCCGCTCCACCAGCCTGCTCAGCGGGCTGGTGGGCAGCACGCTGCTGCTGGCGGCGGATACCATTGCCAAAACGGTGGCGGCAACCGAACTGCCGGTCAGTATCTTCACCTCGCTGCTGGGTGTTCCGTTTTTGCTCTACCTTATTATAAAGCCGGGGAGGGAGACGCGGTAATGTTCACTGTGGAGAATCTGGCCGTCCGTCTTGGCGATAAGAACATCCTGCAAAATGTTCATTTTACGATAGATACCCCCGGCCAGCTGGTGGGAATATTGGGGGCGAACGGCAGCGGAAAAACCACCCTGCTGCGCGCAGTGGCCGGGCTTTTGCCCCATACGGGGTGCTGCCTGATGGATGGTGTGCCGCTGGAAAGCCTTTCTACCAGGTGTCTGGCACAAACGGTCAGTTACATCCCGCAGCAAAGCGGAATTTCGGTGTCCATGTCTGCACGGGAAGTTGTGCTGATGGGCTGTAACCCCCGCCTTGGCGTGCTGCAAAGCCCTACCGCTGCCATGTGTGCGGCGGCGGAAGAGGCCCTGCGCACGGTAGGCCTGGCGGATAAAGCCGAGCAGGACTACCTGACGCTGAGCGGCGGTGAACGCCAGCTCTGTATTCTGGCACGTACCTTTGTGGAGGATGCGCCTTTGCTGCTACTGGATGAACCGGACAGCGCCCTGGACCTTGCCAACCGCAGCCATATGGCGGCGCTGCTGGCAGAATTTGTGCATGCAAGCGGCAAAACAGCGCTGATCTGCCTGCATGACCCCATGCTGATGCTGGACTGGTGCGATACGCTGATCGTGCTGCAAAATGGGCAGGTTGGAGCCATGCTGTACCCCAGAACCGACCCGGTTGAAGCGCTGCAATCCGCGCTGGCAGCAGTATACGGCCCGCTGGAACTGGTGCCCGTGACCGACCGCACGGGCCGGGTGCGGCTGGCGCTGCTGCCGTTATGAGGAAAGAAAAATGAAACCGAAGATTCATGTGATGCTCTGCGATGATATCGGCGAGCGCTTTTTTGGCGAAGGCCCCTGCCGCCTGCTGCACCGGATTGAAGAGACCGGCTCACTGCGGGCGGCGGCACAGGCCATGGGGCTTTCTTACTCCAAAGCGCTGCGCATGGTCAAGCGGGCGGAAAAAGAATTGGGCTTTGCGCTGACCCGCAAAACCATTGGCGGGCGCGGCGGCGGGGGCAGCACCCTGACGGATGAAGCCCGCAATTTTATGGAAAGGTATGAGGCTTACCGTGATGCCTGTATACAGACTGACCGCGAGCTCTATTATAAGTTCTTTCCGGGTGAGCGGTAAGCGCCACCTGCTGTTGACCGGCGGGCGCGGTACGGGAAAAACCACTCTGCTGCGTGCGCTGGTGCCATTGCTTTGCCCCGGGGCACAGGAAATTACCACAGCAGCGTACCCCGCGGACCGTGTGGAAATTCGAGAAAGTGTGGGCGGAAAAATAGCGGTGATCGGCCGCTTTGACCCGGCACTGCCCCCAGGCGAAAACCGGATGCGCCCCGTGGCGGACGGCTTTTTGCTGCTGGGAGTACCCGCCCTGCACCGCATGGCGGCAGGGGAGAGCGAATGGGCGGTGCTGGATGAACTCGGTTACCTGGAAAATAGCTGCCCCGAATTCCGGCAGGCAGTGGAAGCGCTGCTGGATGCAAAGCGCGTTCTCGCTGTTGTGCGTAAGCAGGATACCCCATTTTTAACCGCACTGTGCGCCCGGCAGGATGCCTTTGTGGTGGATTTGGACGCCCCCGCGCCCGCTCTTGGCTGCGTGGTCATGGCGTCCGGGCTGGGGCGGCGGTTCGGCGGAAACAAGCTGATGGCGGATTTTTGCGGTGCACCGCTGATCGCCAATGCGCTGGCTCTAGCCGCCCTGCCGCTGCTGGCCTGCCGCATTGTCGTGACCCGCTCGGAAGGGGTTGAGGCGCTCTGTAACGCGCAGGGCGTCCCCGTTCTGCGCCACGCGCAGCCCTACCGCAGCGATACGGTCCGGCTGGGGCTGGCGGCATTGCTGGGAAAAGAGCCCGCTTTGCGCGGCTGCCTGTTTCTGCCGGGGGACCAGCCGCTGCTCACGCAGCAAAGTGTGGAAGCACTGGCGCTGGCAGCGGCCCCCGATGCCATTGTGCGGCTGTGCGCTGCCGATGGCACCCCCGGCAGCCCAGTGCTGTTCGGCGCGGATTATTTTTCGGAGCTGCTTCACCTGCCGGATGGCCGCGGCGGCAATGCCGTTGCGCGGGCCCACCCCGGTTCCGTCTGCCTTGTGTCCGCCCGGAACGATGCCGAACTGAGGGATGTGGATACGCGGGAGGACCTGAACCAGCTGCGTCAGCTGACAAACAGATAAAAATACCGTGCAGTTCAAAAAAAGCTGCACGGTATTTTTTATTTTATCACCTATTATATGATTGTAAACTGGCAGGCCCGCATGGCATCCAGCGCGGTCTGGTGGCTCTGGGGCGTTACCCCGGCGCAGCAGTCCGACAAAACTTCGATCTCTGTTTCCGGGAAAGCTGCACGCAGTACCATGGCGTTGCTAATCACGCAGATATCAGTGCAGTAGCCATAAATAACAATTTTTTCAATATCTTCAACAGCCTTGTTGTGTGCCATCAGTTCATCCAGAATCTCACTGGGCAGCATATAACTGCCGAACGTGGGTTTGTCCACAATGTGGCACACTTCCGGCTCGGTGTCCGCCATGACGTTTTCCAGTTCGGGCGCAAAATTCCAGCCATCCTCACCCTCAATGCAGTGCTCGATCGGCAGGCTGCGGCCCTCCCGCGTGGTCAGGTAGTTGTCCTGGTGGGTATCACGGGTAAAGAACATCCAGTGCCCGGCCTGCGCGTGTGCCCGCGCGGTCTCTGCCAGGTGCGCCACATTGGCCTGCGCCTGTGTGTTGGCCAGTGCCCCGGTAATAAAATCTTTCTGCACATCAATCACAAGATCAAGGGTGATTTTTTCGTCATTCATAGCATTTGCTCCCTGTCCACAGTATTTTCTCCAAGGTGTCTTTACACCTTAGTATACAGCATTTCTTTGCCGCCGTAAAGATTTTCGTTCTTGTTAAAGCAGCAGAATGATACGGCAAAACGGGAACCGACAGGTAAGCGCTGCATGATCTCTGATACGTAGTACAATTCGTGCGATAAAGATGATTGTTCTGTCTTTCCTCTATATTTCGCTAAACCGAGCTTTAGCGAAATTACGTGTCTGGCTTAAACATTCTGCCCATCGCCCCATTTCTATCTCTAAATCTCCTTAAATCGCTTAAAAACCCTCCCTGTACCATGTGCGGCAATGCCTTCAGGCTGCTTATAACTTTATAACCGTTGCACTTCATGCCAGCGCTTTTGTGACGGGGTTCAACATTCTGCTGTGGACCGTGGGTTACGGCATGGTTTCCGGCAGCCATTCTTTCGCGGTGCTGCTCTTTGTCGCTACATTAGCTTTGACTAACTCAATGAAATCGTTCTATCACACTATAAATGAATATGCCATCCATTCTGCACCGGGGAAACGGTAATTTTTCTGCAATATGCAGCCCCCTGCGGTATAGGGAAAGCAGAACGCCCCGCAAATCTGTACTGCCGCAGCACAGGCCTGCTGTTTTCTATCTGATACGGAAATACCAAAACTCCCTCCGAACAGGTGCGGGAATCGGGGATGCAGAACAAAAATGTTTTTGCATAGAGGACATATTGGGAAAGATTCTGCACCTTTTGACTTTGCAGCGCCTGCCGCCATCCTGGCTTCCTGTGCCATGGATAGCCGATTTTTACGCTTTTATCATCGGAGGAGTCTTTACCGTTAAACTGTATATATATTCGAACTTTTGCGTTATATATACATTTTTGGCGGGCTTGCATACGCCGTTTCCACTCCCTGTATTTTGTGTATTTCATTCAAGGACAGATAGTTTGCTCTGTTGTTCCTCATCTCTGCTATTTTGCTGCGTTTCCACTGCCTTTTTGCGTTTCGGTCTGTGGTTCGGGCATCTCGCTGTGGCCGTTATGCTTTTCCGTGCCGTGTTTCGCTTGATGAGTTGGGCGTCTCTTTGGGCTTATGTATGTTCTCCGTCCGCCTCCATTCGTCTCACTTTTCCTTTTTCCGCACATAAACAGTCCACCACATCCCCCTGTACGCTGCTTGTTTCCCTGCCATTCCGCAGTGATCCCATGATTTTGCGCCGGAAGCGCTTTCCCACGTTCCAGCGGCAGAGCATTACGCTTTGTTTTAACCATCACAGCGATTCACTAGAGCGTTAAGCCGTTAAACCACCCATGCAAAGCCCGCCCCGCTGGAATTTCCAACTTTCCGGGTCGGCAATACTGTATTCATTCCCGTATTTTCTCTTTTTTGTTCTCACCACGGGGACACATTTACTTTGTTCATCGCTTTTTTCCTCATAATTCATGGTCTTATTCTACACATTTTCTTACCGTCAACGTTTGTTTTGTATGCAAATCGGATATTTTTATAAAGGTAAAAAAAATATGAATAAAAATCGATGACAACCGCAAGCTGCCGCTATATAATAAGATAATTATAAGGCGGCTGGATTGTCAGTCTGTACCGCCGCCAGGAACAACGCATGTGCACACTATGGCCACAGAGCAGCCGTCGGGGCGCCATTCCCTGTGCGGCGGTCGTGCACACGAAAGAAGGAAACGTAATGGTTAAATTTATCCTGAAGCGCATCGGAACCATGGTGATCGCCATGTTCATGATCATTCTGATTACCTTCACCCTGATGCACTCCATTCCCGGTGGCCCGTTCACCAACACCAAGGGCGTGCCGGAAGAGGTTACCCAGGCCATGGAAGCCAAGTACGGCCTGGACCAGCCCATGCCGGTGCAGTTTGTCAAATATCTGGGCAGCCTGCTGCATGGCGATTTCGGCCCTTCCTATAAATATACCGGCAAAACCGTCAACGATTTTATTGCCACCGGTGCGCCGGTATCCGCCAAGCTGGGCCTTGTCACCCTGGTGTTTGTGCTGCTTACCTCCATCCCCATGGGCATACTGGCTGCGCTGAAAAACGGCAAATGGCAGGATATGCTGCTGATGGCCATTGCAACCATCGGCGTTACTATTCCGTCTTTCGTGATCGCCTCCGTGCTGATCTATGTATTCTCCTTTAAGCTGAACGTACTGCCCACCTTCGGCCTGGACAGCTGGAAGAGCTACATCCTGCCCGTCATCGCCATGGGCGGCTATTCCGTCAGCTACCTGGCCCGCCTGATGCGCTCCAGCCTGCTGGAAGTTATGGGCCAGGATTACATCCGCACCGCCCGCGCCAAGGGCCTGACCGAGTTCGCCGTTGTTACCAAGCATGCCCTGCGCAATGCGCTGATCCCCGTCATCACGGTGCTTGGCCCCACGGTGGCTGGCCTTTTGACCGGCAGCTTTGTTGTTGAAAAGATTTTCGCCATTCCCGGCATCGGCTATTACTTTGTAAACAGCGTGACCCAGCGCGATTACACCACCATCATGGGCGTTACCATCTTCTTTGCTGCGTTCCTGATGGCAATGGTGCTTTTGGTCGATATCTTCTACTGCCTGATCGACCCCAGAATCAAGTTTGACGCGTAATGTTGAGGAAAGGTGAAAACACTTATGGCAGATTTAACCGCACAGAACAAGTGGGAACCGCTTGCTACCGATAACAGCGACCGTGAAAAAATCTGGTCCAAAAGCCGCACCTTTGCAGGTGACGTCTGGTTCCGTTTCCGCCGCAAGCCGACGGCCATCGCCGGTTTTGTAATTATTATCGCCCTGATGCTTTTTGCATTGGTCGGCCCCCTGTTTACCCCGTATGATTACTCCGTGCAGAATCTGGAGGTTGTCAACGTTCCGCCGGCCATGAAGGTTTACCAGATCCCCAACGGCGACTACCTGTATATTACCACTGCCCTGAAAGTCATCTCCGTTACCCCGGACGGCAAGCTGAGCGGCCAGTTGCGCAAGGTGCGCGATGAATCCGATAAATCCATGACCATCTTTGATGCCGACGGCACCGAGGTTGCCCTGTATTACGGCGGCAGCCCCTATGTCATTGCCGATGAAGCCACCGGCAGCATCTACCCGTCCAAGACGATGTGGAACAAATCCTACATCCTTGGCACTGACGCCCTGGGCCGCGATGTGCTGACCCGCCTGATGTACGGCACCCGCATTTCCATGCTGGTTGCCTTGATGGCTGCGTTCGTCAACCTCATCATCGGCATTCTGTACGGCGGTATTTCCGGTTACCTGGGCGGCACCGTGGATATGATCATGATGCGTATTGTGGATATTATCTCCACCATTCCCCTGACGCTGTATGTTATCCTGATCATGCAGGTGTTGGGTGCCGGTATCCAGAGCATCATTGTTGCCTTGGGCAGCGTGTACTGGGTGGATATGGCCCGTGTTGTGCGCGGCCAGATCCTGAGCCTGAAGCAGCAGGAATTCGTTCTTGCCGCCAAGACCATTGGTTCCTCTGCCACAACGATTCTGTTTGACCACCTGATTCCCAACGCGCTCGGCTCCATCCTTGTTACCATTACCATGCTCATCCCCTCTGCCATCTTTATGGAGGCTTTCCTGGGTTATTTGGGCATCGGCCTGCAGCCCCCGCTGGCCAGCCTTGGCACCATGTGCAACGATGCATCTGCCAACCTGCGCACCAGCCCGCACGAGCTGTTGATCCCTGCTTTGATGATTTGTGTGATCATGTTTGCCTTTAACTTTGTCGGCGATGGTTTGCGTGATGCACTGGACCCGAAGCTGAAGAAGTAAGGAGAGCAAAATGAGCGAGACGATTTTGAAGGTAGAGGATCTGAAAACCTCCTTTATGACTTCCTCCGGCGAAGTGCAGGCTGTGCGCGGCGTCAGCTTTGAAGTGCATAAGGGCGAGATCCTTGGTATCGTTGGTGAATCCGGCAGCGGCAAAAGCGTTACTTCCATGTCCATCCTGCGCCTGCTGGCCGATACTGCCCGCATTAAAAACGGCAAAATTGAATTTGAAGGCACCGACCTGACCAAAGTCAGCGATAAGCAGATGCGCGAAATCCGCGGCCAGAAGATCGCCATGGTGTTTCAGGACCCCATGTCCAGCCTGAATCCGCTGATTCCCGTTGGCAAACAGGTTGCCGAAATGATCCATGTACACCACCCGGAGATGAAGCGCGACGAGCTGCAGGCTGCCACGCTGGAGCTGTTCCGCGAAGTACGTATTCCCGAAGCCGAAAAGCGGCTGAAATCCTACCCGCATGAATTTTCCGGCGGTATGCGCCAGCGCGTCATGATCGCCATGGCGCTGGCCAACCACCCCGACCTGCTGATTGCGGACGAGCCCACCACCGCCCTGGATGTGACCATCCAGCACCAGATTTTGAAACAGATGCGCTCCCTGCAGGAGGAATACGGCACCAGCATCATCTTTATCACCCATGACCTAGGCGTTGTGGCTGAGCTGTGCGACCGCGTTGTTGTTCTGTACGGCGGCCTTGTGATGGAGGAAGCGGAGATCAACGATCTGTTTGAAAACCCGCTGCACCCCTACACCATGGGCCTGCTGGCCTCCATCCCCGGCCTGACCAAGGATAAGAGCGAGCGCTTGCAGTCCATCCCCGGCAGCCCGCCGGATATGACCAAGCCCCCCAAGGGCTGCCCGTTTGCCTCCCGCTGCCAGTTTGCGCGCAACATCTGCGCAGCCGAGTGCCCGCCGTTTGTCCAGGTTGGCAGCCGTCAGGCACGCTGCTGGCTGCTGCAGCCGGACGCCCCGGCCGAGGGCAATCCTCTGCATGAAAAACTGGCAGAAGCCGAAAGGAAGGCACACTAATGGAACAGCCCATTCTTCAGGTAGAGCACCTGACAAAATTCTTTTCTGTCGGCCCGCACGCGGAAGTTCATGCAGTAGATGACGTCAACTTTACGCTGCGCCGCGGCCGCACCTTTGGCCTGGTTGGCGAGTCTGGCTGCGGCAAAAGCAGCTGCGCACGCACCATCATCCGCATTTATGAGCCTTCGCAGGGCAAGATCATCTTCAACGGGCAGGATATCGCCCACCTCAAGCCCCGCCAGATGCAGCCGGTGCGCCGCAACATGCAGATGATCTTCCAGGATCCGTATGCTTCGCTGAACGCCCGCATGACGGTGCGCGATATCATTGCCGAGCCGCTGAAAGCCCACCATGTTTGCAAAAGCAAGCAGGAAGTTGACGAAAAAGTCTTTGCCATGCTGAACCGCGTTGGCCTGACGGCAGAACACGCCGGACGGTATGCCCACGAGTTTTCCGGCGGCCAGCGCCAGCGCGTCGGCATTGCCCGCGCCCTGGTGCTGAACCCCGCGCTGGTCATCTGTGATGAGCCCATCTCCGCACTGGACGTTTCCATTCAGGCGCAGGTCGTCAACCTGCTGCGTGACTACCAGCAGGCCGAAGGTACCTCTTACCTGTTTATCGCCCACGACCTTTCGATGGTGCGTTACGTTTCGGATGATATCGGCGTGATGTACCTGGGCCAGCTGGTGGAAAGCAGCGATTCCGAAGAGATCTACAAAAACCCGCTGCACCCCTACACCAAGGGCTTGCTGAGCTGCATTCCCATCGCGGACCCCAAGCTGGCCCGCGCCCATACGAGCACCGGTGTGGAGGGCGATCTGCCCAGCCCGGTCAACCCGAAACCCGGCTGCCGGTTCTGTGGCCGCTGCCCCTATGCAAAGCCCATTTGCAGCGAGCAGACCCCGGCCATGAAGGAAGCCGCACCCGGCCATTTTGTGGCCTGCCACCTGTATTAAGCCTTTTTATTTTGGTTTCTCCGTTTCTTGTTCCGGCAGCCTGCCGGTGCAAAGGAACGGCAAACATACATTATTTTCTTTTCGAGGGGGATACACATGAAAAAGAAAGTCATCAGTGCCGCTCTTGCCGGCACGCTGGCGGTCTCCTTGCTCAGCGCCTGCGGCGCTTCCAATGAGCCCCAGAACATCTCCGATGTTTCTTCTGCTGCCAGCAGCGAAGCAACTTCCACCACCGCTTCCTCCGAGTCTACCGGTGATGCCGCCCAGGAACTGACCTTTGTTCTGAGCAACATTCCCGACGGCCTGGATCCGAGCGTGACCAACAACTCCTTCGCACAGTATGTTCTGATCAACTGCTTCGAAGGCCTTGTTACCTATGACAGCACCGGCACCCTGGTTCCCGGCAACGCTGAAAGCTGGGATATCAGCGACGACGGCCTGACCTACACCTTCCATCTGCGCGACGGCCTGAAGTGGAGCGATGGCAGCGACCTGACCGCTGAAGATTACGTTTACACCATTCAGCGCGTTCTGACCCCGGCCACCGCCGCACAGTACGTCAGCATGGCTACCGATTACATCAAGAATGCTCAGGAGTATTACGACGGCACCGCCACCGCTGACGACCTGGGCGTGAAGGCTCTGGATGACAAGACCCTGGAGATTACCCTGGTCCAGCCCACCTCCTATTTCATCGACATCCTGAGCATGTGGACCTTCTCCCCTGTTCAGAAAGCCACCGTTGAAGCCAACGGCGACAAGTGGTCCACCGAAGCAGATACCTATATCTGCAACGGCCCCTTCAAGATCGCCAGCATGAGCATGAACGAAAACGTCATTCTGGAAAAGAACGAGAACTACTGGGATGCTGAGAATGTCTCCCTGCAGAAGGTCACCTTCCGCTACGTTCTGGATCAGGCAACTGCTCTGACCGCTTACGAGTCCGGCGAGGTTGACGGCGTTGCCAGCATTCCTTCCTCTGACTTTGCCCGCCTGAAGGCCGAGAATGCCGGTGTGCAGACCAGCCCCAGCTACGGCACTGTTTACTATGACTTCAACTGCTCTGCCGAGCCTGTGAACAACGTTCTGGTCCGCAAGGCAATCTGCCTGGCCATCGACCGTCAGTCCATCATCGACAACGTTGTGCAGGTCGATGCACAGCCCGCTTACAGCTTCCTGGCTCCCGGCTACTCTGTTGATGGCAAGGATATCACCGAAGGCCGCGAAAGCTTTGGCCTGTCCGCTACCGCTGACGTTGAGGGCGCCCAGGCTGCCTTGGCAGAGGCTGGCTACCCCAACGGCGAAGGCTTCCCCACTCTGACCCTGAGCTACTACGACAACGACACCGTCAAGAAGGTCGTTGAAGCTATGGCTGAAATGCTGAAGAACAACCTGAACATCAATGTTGAAGTTTCCTCCAACGAGTGGAGCATCTTCTATGACGACGTTCAGAAAGGCAACTATCAGGTTGCTGCCATGGGCTGGAGCGCTGACTACGTGAACCCCATGAGCTTCCTGCCCCTGTGCAAGACCGGCGATTCTTCCAACAACCTGTTCTATTCCAACGCCGATTATGACGCTCTGGTTGAGCAGGTCAAGGCTGAGAACGATCCGGCCAAGGCTGCTGAGCTGACCCTGCAGGCTGACGCTATCGTTTCCAACGATTACGCTGTTCTGCCCCTGTACTACAAGTCCAACAACTACCTGATGCATGACAACATCAGCGGTTTCTACATGACTGCGTCCGGCAACCTGTTCTTCAAGGATGTGAAGGTTGGCTAATGCGCTGCACGATTGAAACCAGGGACTTTGGTACTATGGTTTTTACGCTGTACCCGGAATATGCCCCCCTCACCGTGGCAAACTTTGTGAAAACTGCACGCAGCGGTTTTTATGATGGTTTGTGTTGGTGCCGCATCGTTAAGGATTATGTCATTCAGGGCGGTTCGCCGGACAATGACATCATGACGGACAGTGATTGGCATATTAAGGGCGAGTTTACGGAAAATGGCGTCAACAACCCGCTCAAGCATATCCGCGGTGCCCTTTCTATGGCGCGCGATGATGACTTTGATACCGCCGGCACGCAGTTCTTTGTTGTTCACAAGGATGCTGCCAAGCTGGACGGCCGTTACGCCGCCTTTGGCGAAATGGAGAGCGGTTTTGATGTGCTGGACGCCATTGCCAACCAGCCCACTTACGGCCCTGAAACCTGGAACAAGCCCAAACAGATGCCTGTCATCACCAAAATCACGATCGAAGATTGATGGTTTTGGCTGACCGGCTGAACTGAACCACAACACCCCCTGCACCGGAAAGCATTGTGCTTTTGGTGCAGGGGGTGCTTTTGTGCTGTCTGTTGTTCGGTTGCCGTTCGCCATCATTTGTACATGAATTTCCGGAATATTTTTCGTCCGTGCGTTCTTTATGGCAACACCGTACAATTCCCGCCTAGCGGCTTAAGCACCGCTTCGGCGGCTGCGGCACGGCATCTGCGTTGCCAAAATGCTCGATAAGACATCCAGTATTATCTGCGCTTTTGGCTTGGCATCTGCCGCACCTCGCTCGCCGTATCGGCACTTAGAATTATGCGGTATTGCCCTATAAAATTTCTTCCAGCTATATTCCCGCTTTCATCCAGAACGGGAACCAGATGAAACTCATCGTGCCGGTATTTCAGATAGTCGATGGAACTCCCATAATTGGCATGCGTCGCAGACGACTTTCAAATTCGATACGGTGTAAATTATGTGCCGAAGGCTGTCCCGTCTTTTATGCGGGGCAGCCTATTTTATTACAGATTCCGCATGGCAAACCACGAGAAGGAAGCTTTGCTATCGCTTATCGCTCCATTTGCGCTGGCGTACATGCCTACCGTGCATCCGGTGAAGCCTCCCGCAGACTCTGTGCTGTAGGGACGTAGGTCGATAGCATCGGCCAGGCAGGCAGTACTGCCGCCCACCACATAATACACAGCCATATGCAACCTGTGGGCAATCAGCCGCAGAATCAGCGGCCCGTCGGGGATGGACTGCTCGGCCAAAATTTTATCTTTGTCGTTTTCACGGGTTGTCAAGCGCAATGCAAAGCCATCGTCTGTAAGTACTTTTTCTATGCGCAGATGGGAAAAACTACTCTGCACATAGGCAAGGCCCGCAGTCTCAAATTGTGTGCGTGGCGTGAAGTCCAACTGCGTCTCTGCCTGCCAGTCCACTCCACAGACGCGCAACGCCGCGTAGGCGGGCGTGTGCAGGTCATGTAGGGCGGCAGGCAAAAGCGGCAGCAGAAGGCGTCCGTCGGCCTGCCACGGCACAGGCCCGCGCAGCGTTAGAAACTCCGGCGGCAACTCCGGCGTAGGGAAGGTGTATACCAAAGGCGTCTCTGCAGTGCGTTCTTCCGGCAGGGGCACCGGGAATGTTTCCTCCAACTTTCCGACGCCCGGATTCACAACAGGCCAGCCGTTTTGCCACTCCACGCGGGCTAAGAAGGTTTCGCGGCCCATAAGGGTATGACCGCCGCAGGGGCGCATTCCCAGCATAACCATATACCAGTTTCCCTCCGCATCGGCGGCAAGGTCACCATGTCCAACACAGGTCACGGGGTACTGTGAGCCCAAGTGGCGGTGGGTCAGAATAGGATTGTTCGGATTGCCGGCATACGGGCCAAAAACGTGTTTGCTGCGTGCTACCGATACACTGTGGTTCGGCCCGGTGCCGCCCTCAGCGATCATCAAGTAATACATCCCGTCCTTTTTATAGAGGTGTGGACCTTCGGGCCAGATGACGTCCCGCAGCGCACCTTTCCACAAAGCATGGCTCTCCCCCGTCAGCCGCATCGTGGTCAAGTCCAATTCCTGCGCCCAAATTTCCCAATCGCCTCCGTATTGCTCGCCTGCGGGATTAGGGCGGTTTCCCACATAATAGCAGCGGCCATCGTCGTCAAACAGCAGGCTTGGGTCGATACCTTGGGCGACGTCGCCCAGCCAATACGGCTCCGACCACGGGCCTGCGGGGTCCTGGGCGGTCACGATGAAGTTTCCACCACCAGAAATATTCGTTGTGATGAGATAAAATGTGCCGTCATGGTAGCGTAGTGTCGGCGCATAGATGCCACGGGAGTGGCGGCAGCCGTCCAACGGCAGCTGCGAGGGGCGCGTCAGCACATTACCGATCTGGCACCAGTGTGCCAGGTCGCGGCTGTGAAAAATCGGCACGCCGGGGAAATAGGCGAACGTCGAGTTAACCAGATAAAAATCGCGCCCCACCGCGCAGATTGATGGATCTGGATAGAATCCGGGTAGGATAGGATTGTGTACAATCGTCATACCAAATTTTCCTCTTTCTCTTTATAGTCCCACCACGCGCCGCACACGCCTTCCAGCACGCTGCCGCAGGCCCAGGGCATCAGCGCAAACCATGTGCTGGCAAGACTGCCGTCGGGGTAGGTCTGCACCAGCAGGCCCTCGCAGTGGCAGAACCGCTCGGACATCCAGCCCGCGCGGCCGTAGTCGTACTCGCGGTCAAAGGTGTTGAAGGTCTGCAGCGACCAGTCCACCGTATCCTTTAAACGGGATTCAATATAGGCATCGGGGCGGTGGCGCAGATAGTAGAACATCTCGTCGGCAACTGTGCAGGACATGGGGTGAATGTGCGGGTTGGCCACCGAAGTGATGCTGCCGCCGCAGCTCGACCAGCCGAGGCGGGACAGCGGCGGGACCTGTACGGGCACATTGTAGCAGAATTTAAAGCTGTACTCATAGCACAGTGCGTCCCGCAGGTGGTCGAGGTAGACGGCCTTGCCCGTCAACTCGTGCAGCAGCCGCGCGACGCGGATGTAGGCCAGCACACCCTCGCTGTCCACGGCTTTGCTGGTATCCGGCGGGCCGCCGTAACACTCAGCACGACGGATAAAGGCGTCGTAGTAGTGTACCTCGCTGCGCTCCATGGCGGGCAGGTCGGCGGTGTCGCCCGTCAGCTGCATGAGCGCAGCCTCAGCGGCCAAGCACCAGGCGCTGCCCAGAGAATCGTATTCCAACCCTGCGCCCGTTTGCTCCGACAGGGTAAACGGGTACTCGCCGTCGCCGTTGCGTGCCGCCGCCAGCCGTGGCACCACGCCCTGCACAAAGGCGAGCCAGTCGGGGTGGTCGATGCCGCGGGCGGCTTCGAGCCGATAGGCCTTTAGGATATAATAAAGCGTCTGTCCGACCAGATAGCCGGAATGCCCGCCCGTGTACATGCCGTCGAACCACCAGCCCCGACAGCTCCAGCCGTTTTCGGCGTCCCAGGTCTCGTTGGGCAGGCCGCAGCGCGGGTCCAAAGAGTTCTGCACAATATTGTCGATGCAGGCAAGGGCCGCAGCACGGATTGTCTTATCCCCCAGGCGGTGCGCCGCCTGCAGGCAGGGCACGGCGGCGGACAGGCCGTTGGTCCAGCTGATGGAGAAGATCTTGTTCTGCTCATAGCTGCCGTCCGAGCGCTCTTTGGTGATGCCGACATAGTTTTTATCGTCGGGCAGCCAAGCGTCGCGGGTAACGGCCCCGGCCAACAGCTCTGCCGCGCGGGAGGGGGTCGTGCCGGGGCGCGGCGGCGTGTGCCACAGCCCATAGACGGCCTCCAGCGCCGCGTACAGCGTGCGCTCGCCATCCACTGCGACAAAATCATAGAGGTACAGCGGGAAGGCAACGCTCTCCCCCGCCGCCAGCGTCAAGCAGTTTTCACCCATCGGGGCGCGGGGCTTGATGTTGTGGGACTGCACAAACAGCCAGGGCGCGTTTTCGTACCCCAGTGTGTAGCCGACACTGCCCGTGTTCAGTGAGCAGGTAAAGCCTGCAAACTGTGCGAACGTCCCCGCCCTGCCGGGCTGCCAGGGTTGCAGCACGCCGTTTTGGCGCACGAAATATGGCGCAGCCGAGAGCCCATACCACCGTCCGCCGTCCAGCAGGAAGGCTGCGGGGTGGCTGAGGCGATCAGCGCGGACCATCCACCAAGGCGATGCGGGAAACTCCGGTGTACCTGCCCGCAGCCTTGGGTAGCGGTTGTCAACGCGGATCGGGGCCTCGCCGCGATTGCGGCCGTAGAGGAATCCGGGCAAGAAAAAGCGCGGTGCATCGTGAGCAACGCAGTGTTCCAGCTTAACAACGCCGCGCCATGGGGCGGCGGCGTTGTTGGTCAGCGTCACCTGCCAGACCGCCGGATCGGCCAAAGTCGAAACGCCGTGGTCATAGGCAAAGTCCAGCGTCAGCGGCGTTTCAGCCAGCGGGCGGTAGTCCTCATCGTCCGCCGATCGGGCCGTGCAGTCAAATTGCATCATCATAGGATTCTCCTTTTTTACTATGGCAATACCGCACAATTCCCGCCTGACGGCTTAAGCACCGCTCCGGCGGCTGCGGCGCGGCATCTGCCGCACCTCGCTCACCGTATCGGCACTTAGAATTATGCGGTATTGCCCTATATCAGAACGCCTTACAGCGGCCAAATGCGGTATCGGCCGCTGAGGGCCAGCAGGGCAAAGAAGTACAGGCAGTTGTCGTAATAGCGGCGTGGGCCATCCCGCAGGGGCGTGTTCCAGAAACGGCGCACGCAGACCTCGGCGTTGGGGCCGCCCGCCGCCAGGCTCGCCTGGGCGTTGGTGGCCGTGATGGCCACGGGGTGCAGGGCCTCCCCGGGCAGCGGTGTGCCATCGATCTCCCAGATGCCGTTTGTGCGGCCGCACAGCGTCTCGCAGAAAAATTTTTGCAGCCGCTCGGCGTTTTCGGCCTGCCACGGGTCGGCCCCGAACCAGGCGTAGTCCAGCGCCATGTTGGCGATGGTGCGGTAGGCATCGCTGTAATACAGGTCGTGGCGCTGGTCACGGTCCGAGCGGTTGTGGGGCGTACCGTCGTAGAGGGAATACTCGGCGCAGAGACCCGTGACCGGGTGGCACGCTTTATGGAGAAATGCGCGGCTAGCCCGGGCAGCCTCGGCCCAGAACGGGCGATCCGCCTCGTCGGCCCACAGCGAGAACAGTGTATAGAAGTGGGGCAGATGGTAGGACGGATCGGTAAAATCACACTCGGTGATAAATTTGATAAGGTGGTTTTCGGGGTCCCACATCGGGCGGCCCGTGCCGGGCTTTTCGCCCTTATGCAGGCAGCTGTGCAGGATGCGTCGGGCCATGGCGGCGTAATCATAGATTCCGCTGCCGCAGCCCCAGCGCCCCGCCGCAAAAAAGAGCGCCATGGCAAAATATTCCTCGCCGTCGGGGGCTGGGCCATTGGCGTTTGGGGTGCCATCGGGTTGGCATGACCAGGCAAAGTACCCCGCGTTGGGGCCGTCCTGCATGTACATATAGTGCATGACCCAACTCCACAGTGCGTCAAATTCGGCCTTGTGATCAGTCTGTACGCAGAGCATCATGCCGTAGCTCATGCCCTCGGTACGGACATCGTGGTTGCCCGTGTCCTCGATGTAGGCAAGGCCCGGCCCGGTGGGGTGGTAGAAGCGGTGGGCCTCGTCCCCATAAAAAATGGTATGAAACGTATTTTCAATGCGTGCGTCGATCTCCGCCTGCGCATAGCCCAGCTCCGCAAAAACGTTGCGATAGTGTGTGGGCAGGGTAACTGCTGCCATAAATCGGCCCCTTTCGTTGTTCGGTTTTGGCTCAATATAGCAGGTTGCGGCGGCAAAATCAAGGGGGTACCGGGCTCGATTTTCAACAGGGCAACATAAATACAGCACCCCCTGCATCCCACCTATAACGCGGTGCAACTGTGGGATTTAGCGCAAAAAATGACGCGTTTTGCAAGAAAAGCCCCGTCGCTTTCGGGACTTTCGGCTTTCGCAATGCTTATTTTGTGCTATTTTTCAGGCTGTGTAAATTTTGGCGATGCCGAACAAGCGCAGCAGGTAGGAAAAACTCGCGGCACAATATGCACCATTTATCCATAATGATGACACGAAAGTTACAATTCGTTTCTCGAATCGCACAAAAACTGTGTTTTTCTTTCTAGCACATTGCACAAAAAACAATCGGCAAGCCTGCAAAAACAGCAAATATTGATAAGATACATAGCAAAAAATGATAAGCGTGCATTCTCGGAATGCGGTATAATAATGGCAGATGATATGTTTGGCCTGTGATGAGCTCACCAAACATAAGACACAGACAATTCAGAAAAGAGTGAAGCAAACGGTGTTGGACAAGATCGCACCCAAGGACCCAACGGCCAAACGCCCGGGATTTTATGTGCTGCTGGACAAGCCGGTCGGCGGCCTGCCGAGCAATGACGGCGTAGGCCGCCACCCCGTTTATATCAATGGTGACCGCCTTGTAACTTTCGCCAAGATGGTCGGCGGCATTGATGATGAGAACATTCTGGAAATGCTTCGCACGGCCAAGGGCTTCCGTAAGCTCGTGCACAGCGTCGGCGTCAGCATCGTCGGCGACCTGCCCGACAAGGTCGTGACCTTCACCCTCGGCTTCTCCGGGGAACTGGGCAGCGGCGGCAGCCGCAACAGCATGAAGATTACCACCGATGGCACCGAGCACATCATGGTCATGGATGAGCAGCAGTGGTCCGACAGCGACGAGACGCCGCAGGAGTTTCTGTTCGAGCTCGTCAAACCGAAGGACATCGCCACGGCCACCGTCAAGCTCTACTTGAACGACGGCTACACAGTCCCCGAGGTTGACCCCGACCCGCCCGTGGCTTTCGATACGCCCGCCTACGGCGAGATGATCGCCCGCAGCTGCCTGAGCACCGGCAACAACATCCGTATCAAGCGTGTGTTGCAGCAGCTCCGCGATGGCAAGCCCACGACGATCGCCTTCCTGGGCGGCTCCATCACACAGGGCGCGGGTGCGGTTCCCTCGCAGGAAATGTGCTACGCGCGCAAGACCTATGAGGCCATCTGCGAAAGGTACACACCCGACCACGGCGCACATGTCCGCTACATTAAAGCGGGCGTCGGCGGCACGCCCTGCCAGCTCGGCATCATCCGCTATGACCGCGACATCACCCGCGACGGTGCGGTGCAGCCCGATCTGATCATCGTCGAGTTCGCCGTCAACGACGAGGCTGACGAGACGAAGGGGCTGATGCACGAGAGCCTGATCCAAAAGATCTGGTCAGCCCCCAATGAGCCCGCCGTTGTGATGCTGTTCAGCGTTTTTGCCAACGACTGGAACCTGAAGGATCGCTTGGCTCCCATCGGTTGGCGGCATGAGCTGCCGATGGTCAATGTGCTGGACGCCGTCAGCCCGCAGTTCCGCGTTGGTGTCGGTGAGCGCAGCGTCATCACCCGCCGCCAGTACTTCTACGATGTGTTCCATCCCTCCAACAGCGGGCACCGCATCATGCGGGACTGCCTCATGTATATGCTGGACCGGCTGGACAAGCAGCAGGAAGGGCCTGCCCCGAAAGAGCTCGCCCCCTACTACGGTTTCGACTTTGCCGAGACGAAGCTGCTGGACCGCAGTGTGAACCCCTTTGACGCGGTCATCGACCCCGGCTGCTTCACCGAGACGGACACCGATTTACAGAGCGTGCCCTTCGACTTCGAGGATGTCAACACTCCCGAGTTCCCCCACAACTGGAAGAAGGGCGCGGGCGACAACCCGTTCACGATGGACATCACCTGCCGCAGCATCCAGCTCGTTTTTAAGGATTCGGGCAGCAAGGAGTTTGGCGCGGCAGTCGTCACGGTAGACGGCAAAGAGGTCGCGGCCTACGACCCGCGGCAGGCCGGTTGGACCCACTGCCATGCGGCCATTATCTTAAAGGAAGAAACCGCGCAGCGGCACCACATCGAAATCAAGATGCAGGAGCCGGGCACGGACAAAGTATTCACCATTTTAGGCTTCGGCGTTCTGTAAAGGACACGGAAGAACAGGAGAAAGCACTATGAAAAGAACCAAGAATCCCGCTAAAGAGGCTGAGTACCGCAAGCGTGCGGCCGACCTCGTTGCGCAGATGACCCTGCACGAGAAGGTCAGCCAGATGCTGAGCTGGGCTCCCGCGATCGAGCGTCTGGGCATCCCCGCTTACAACTGGTGGAGCGAGGGCATCCACGGTATCGGCCGCGCGGGCACTGCCACCGTCTTCCCCCAGGCCATCGGCATGGCCGCCGCCTTTGACGAGGACATGATGGAGCAGGTCGGCAACGCCGTCGGCGTTGAGGCTCGCGGCAAGTACAATATGTGCCGCGCCCACGGCGACCGCGACATTTTCAAGGGTCTGACCGTCTGGGCCCCCAACATCAACATCTTCCGCGATCCCCGCTGGGGCCGTGGCCACGAAACTTACGGCGAGGATCCGTTCCTGACGAGCCGCCTCGGCGTCCGCTTTGTTGAGGGTATGCAGGGCGACGATCCCGATTACCTGCAGGCCGCCGCCTGCGCCAAGCATTTCGCCGTACACTCTGGCCCCGAAAGCGACCGCCACCACTTTAACGCCATCGTCTCCAAGCAGGACCTGTGGGAGACCTACCTGCCCGCCTTCCGCGCACTGGTCAAGGAAGCCGGTGTCGAGGCCGTCATGGGTGCGTACAACCGCACGAATGGCGAGCCCTGCTGCGGCAGCAAGACCCTGCTAAAGGATATCCTGCGTGACAAGTGGCATTTTGACGGCCACGTTACCTCCGACTGCTGGGCCATCAAGGACTTCCACACCGGTCACATGGTCACGGACGGCCCTGTGGAGTCTGTCGCACTGGCCGTCAACAACGGCTGCGACCTGAACTGCGGCGACCTTTACGTTTACCTTGAGCAGGCCGTCGCCGAGGGCAAGCTTTCCGAGGAGAAGATCGACGAGAGCCTGACCCGCCTGTATGTGACCCGTATGCGTCTGGGTATGTTTGACGCCGAGGATCAGGTTCCTTATAATAAGGTTGGCTACGACGTTGTCGACAGCGCCGAGATGAAGGCTCTGAACCTGAAAGTCGCCGACAATATCATGACGCTGCTGAAGAACGACGGCACGCTGCCGCTGGACAAGTCCAAGCTGCACACCGTCGGCGTCATCGGCCCCAATGCCGACAGTCGCAAGGCGCTGCTGGGCAACTATGAGGGCACTGCCTCCCGCTACACCACCGTGCTGGAGGGCATTGAAGATTACCTCGGCGACGATGTGAAAGTCCGCTACTCGCAGGGCTGCCACCTCTACGCCGACAACATCCACGGCTTGGCCGAGTCCAACGAGCTGATGAGCGAGGTCAAGGGCGTCTGCGAGGAGAGCGATGTCGTTATCGCAGTCCTCGGTCTGGATTCCGGCCTTGAGGGTGAGGAGGGCGACAAGGGCAACCAGTTCGCCAGCGGCGACAAGCCGAACCTGAAGCTCCCCGGCCATCAGGAGGAAGTCCTGAAAGCCTGTGTTGAGAGCGGCAAGCCTGTTGTTCTGGTTCTGCTGGGCGGCAGTGCATTGGCTGTCAACTATGCAGATGAGCACGCAAACGCCATTCTCGAAGCCTGGTATCCCGGTGCCCGTGGCGGCGAGGCTGTGGCCCGCGCTCTGTTCGGTGAGACGAACCCGCAGGGCAAACTGCCTGTCACCTTCTACCACAGCGACCGCGACCTGCCGGAGTTTACCGACTACGCCATGAAGGGCCGCACCTACCGCTACATGGAGAAGGAGGCCCTTTACCCCTTCGGCTACGGCCTGTCCTACACGAAGTTCGGCTTCAAGAACGCTGCTGTCAGCGCGAATGAGGCGGGCTCCGACGGCCTTGATGTGACGGTGGACGTCACGAACGAGGGTTCTGTTGCGGGCCGTGAGAGCGTGGAGGTTTACGTCAAGGCCGAGCGCGAGAACACCCCGAACGCCCAGCTGAAAGGCCTTGCCAAGGTCGAGCTGCAGCCCGGTGAGACGAAGCAGGTCAAAATTCACCTGCCGCTGGCCGCCTTCGCCCTCTGCAATGAGGAAGGCACGCCGATCGTTGAGGCAGGCAGCTACAGCGTTTACGTCGGCGCTTCCCAGCCTGATGCCCGCAGCGTAGCGCTGATGGGTCAGGCCCCCGCAAAGCTGACCGTCACCCAGTCCGCAACGCAGGCCCTTGACCTGTGATTGATATTAGGAAGGAGAGACAGAACCATGCCCAAGACCGCACAAAAAGACGCTTCTGTGGCCACTGTCAAGAAGCCGGGTGCCGTGATGAAGCACATTAAAAAGTACTGGCAATGGTACGCAATGATGTTCATTCCCATTGTGTACTACATCGTGTTCCGCTACATCCCGATGTTCGGCAACATCATTGCGTTCCGCCGCTACCGCGCCGGCAGCAGCATCTTCGGCGATGAGTGGAGCGGCCTGAAGTACTTCAACCAGTTCATGAAGGATCAGAACTTCTGGCGTGCGTTCAAGAACACACTGCTGTTGAACTTCAAGTATCTGATCATCAGCTTCCCGCTGACGCTGATCTTCGCCTTGTTGCTGAACGAGGTCAAGAATGTTCACTTCAAGAAGATTGTGCAGACGATCTCCTACCTGCCCCACTTCATCTCGATGGTCATCGTTGCGGGCATGGTCCGCGAGATTCTGTCCACCAGCGGTCCCATCAACAACCTCATCACCAAGCTGGGCGGCGAGGCCATCACCTTCATCTCCCTGCCCGAGTGGTTTACGACGATCTTTGTTACCACGGGCGTATGGCAGGGCCTCGGCTGGGGCACCATCCTTTACTTGGCTGCCATGTCCGGCATCAACACTGAACTGTACGAGGCCGCTGAGCTGGACGGCGCAAACCGCTTCCAGCAGTGCCTGCACGTTACCATCCCCGCCATCCTGCCCACCATCTCCACCCTGTTGGTTCTGAACATCGGCAGCCTGTGCGGTTCCGCCGCTTTCGAGAAGGTCTTCCTGCTGTACACCCCCACCACCTATGAGACGGCCGACATCATCGCCACCTACGTCTACCGCATGGGCCTTGGCTCCGGCAACTACAGCTACGCAACGGCCGTCGGCCTGTTCCAAGGTGTCATCAACCTGGTCCTGCTCACGGTTGCCAACAAGGTCTCCTCTTGGCTGACCGGCAGCGGTTTGTGGTAATTAGGAGGATAAAATAATGGCAAAAGCAACTACTATGGGCCCCATGAAGATCAAGGAATCCGGCGGTTACCGCGTGTTCAAGGTCTTTAACGCCATCATCCTGACGCTGATCAGCGTTGCGATGCTCTACCCGTTCCTGTACTTGATCGCCCAGTCCTTCTCCTCTACGCAGGCGATCGTTGCAGGCCAAGTCGGCCTGATCCCGAAGGACTTCAACATCTCCACATATAAATACGTCGTCACCGACGGCAAGTTCATCCCCTATTACGGCAACACCGTTGTGTACTCCATCATTGGCACGGTCTGCGCTCTGCTGTTCAGCGCCCTGCTGGCCTATCCCCTTTCCAAGGCGGAGCTGTACGGCGGCAAGGCCATCAACAAGTTCATCATTTTCACGATGTACTTTGGCGGCGGCATGATCCCCAACTACATTTTGATGGTTTCCTTGGGTCTGCGCGATACCGTGGCATCCTTCATCCTGCCCGGCATGATCTCCACCTACTACGTCATCCTGATGCGTTCCTTCTTCCTCACTCTTCCCCGTGAGCTGGAAGAAGCCGGCGAGATCGACGGCCTGGACAAGTGGGGCGTGTTCTGGCGCATCGCCATCCCCCTGTCCAAGCCCATCATTGCCACCATGACACTGTTCTACGTCGTCCAGTACTGGAACGACTGGTTTGATGCTTTCCTCTACTTGGATACGACCACGAAATGGCCCGTTGCCTACTATCTGCGCCAGCTCATCAGCAGCGCTTCCGGCACAAGTGCCGATGCAGGCGACGCCATGCAGATCGCTTCCAACATCAAGTCCTGCGCCATGGTGCTGACGTCCGCTCCCATCATTTGCATCTACCCCTTCATCCAGAAGTATTTCGTGCAGGGCATGATGCTGGGCGGCGTTAAGGGCTAACGTTTTCGCGTTAGTGCTCTGCGTCCCGTTTTTCCACTGTCTTAAAACCGACGCCGACTCCGGCGCCGGATGAAAGAAAACGCCTGTTTCCCCAGGGCCTTCCGGGGAGCAGGAAAAAACGTAATGGAGGTTACGAAACATGAAAAAGCTCACATCCCTCGTGCTGGCTACCGGCATGGTGCTGTCTCTGGCTGCCTGCGGCGGCTCCGGCAGCTCCACGGCTGCAAGCACCACCAACAGCACTGCTACCACCGACACCGCTGCTGCAGACGAGTCGAACCTCGGCTATGAGTACGGCGAGCACTTCCACTCTGACGAGCCTGTCACCTACACGATGTTCTTCAACGACAACCCCGCCTATCCCATGAACGACAAGTGGATCAACGAGGGCGTCTTTAAGGCCATCGAGGAGGCCACCAACGTCCATCTGGAACTGACCGTCGTTGACAACTCCAACTACACCGATAAGGTTTCCTTGGCCGTTTCTTCCGGCACTTCCCCCTACATCATCCCCAAGATCTACTCTGAAACTGCGTATGTCACCGGCGGCGGCGTTGTCCCCGTTTCCGACTATGTCCAGTATATGCCCAACTACTCCAACTTCGTCGAGGAGTACAACATGCAGGACGACTTGGCCACCATCACGCAGGCCGACGGCAAGTACTACCGCCTGCCCGGCCTGAAGGAGACCGCTCTGCAGGATTACACCTTCCTCGTCCGCAAGGACATCTTTGACGCTGCCGGCTACGATGTCGCCGAGCTGGAAAAGGATTGGACCTGGGACAAGTTCGCCGACGTGCTGATCGGCGTCAAGCAGTACATGGTCGAGCAGGGCATGTGCGGCGAGAATGACTACATCTGGTCCGATATGTGGTGCGGCCAGACCTCCGGTTACGGTCAGGGCGGCAACCTGCTGAAGCTGCTGGGTGCCTCCTACGATATCAACACCGGCTGGGCCATCACCACCAACTACGGTCTGGTCTATGACGCCGACAGCGATTCCTTCGTTGACGGCTCTGTCTCCGACAATTACAAGCAGGCCTACACTGTCCTGCAGAAGCTCGTCCAGAACAAGGTCCTTGACCCCGAGACCTGGACCCAGGATGACGACACCGCGCTGAACAAGTTCTACCGCGGCGAGACCGCCATCATGTCCACCAACCGTGCCCAGTACGCCGTCCAGGACGCCAAGGTCAAGGAGCAGCTGGGCGAGGGCAACTACGAGCTGTACCGCATCCTCACTCCCATCGGCACATCCGACTATCAGGCCGAGAACCAGCGCCTTGAGTGCGGTATCATGATCTCTTCCAACGCTCTGAAAGAGCTGGGCGAGGACGAGTTCATCAAGATGATGCGCTTTGTTGACTGGCTGTGGTACTCTGACGAGGGCCTGACCCTGACCAAGTGGGGCAAAGAGGGCGAGACCTACACCGTCACCGACGGCACCTACAGCCTGACCCCCGGTTACTACTGCAAAGGCCTGTCCATCGGACAGACCTCCGACGATCAGATCGACCTGCGTGAAGAGCTGGGCTACGCCTGCGGCAACTTCATGTATTCCGGCAACACCGAGCTGCTGACCAGCAACTTCACCGATGATCTGCGTGACTTCTACGACCGTCAGGGCCAGTACCGCAAGCTGCGCCCGCTGGATCCCACCGTTACCTTCGACGAGGATCAGATGGAGATGCTGAACCTGTGGGGCACCCCCATGACCGATACCGTCAACGCTTGGACCTGCAAGTTTGCCATGAATCAGGCCGACATCAACAACGATTGGGATACCTACGTTGCTGAGGTCGAAGCCCAGAACATGCAGAACATCGTTGATATGTACAACGACACCTACAACGCAAGCAAGTAATTTGTTTGGAAACTGACTGTCCCTGCGACAGTGATGCAACTGCCGGGGGCAGCCTCACGTAACAACATGGGGCTGCCCCCGGTTTGCTGTTTATGGTATGCAAGTACCGCGCCCCGGTGACGGGGCGCACCGTGTGTGCCCGACACGGCCATGTCGGACCTGCACGGCACTTCCCGTCACATCCCCTTACCCTTATGAAAAGGAGCTGTTCCTTATGAAACGCACCGATTTCAGCGTCGACTGGCTGTTTGCCGCCTGCGCGCCGGATACCGAGCTGCTGCCTTGGAACGCGCAGTTCACCCCCGTCGACCTGCCCCACGATTGGCAGATTCGCCACGCGGACGATCTGTACCGCGACGGCACGCTGTTCTACCGCAAATATTTCTTTGTCACCGATGAATCCGGCACCCGCCGCATGCTTTGGTTCGGCGGGGCCTACATGGATACGACCGTTTTCGTCAACGGCACCGAAGTCGGCCAATGGAAGTACGGCTACACGTCGTTCTGGTTCGACATCACCGATGCGCTGCATGAGGGCCAGAACGAGGTTCTTGTCCGCTGCAATCTGCGCCACCCCAACTCCCGCTGGTACTCCGGTGCGGGCCTGTACCGCAATGTGGAACTGTGGGAGGCTCCCGACCTCCACTTGATGCCCGATGGACTGTATGTAGCTGCCAAAGAGGGCGACAACGGCGCTTGGACCGTGGCCGTCACTGCCGAGGCGGGTTCCGTCACCGCCGCCAGCACGGGCCGCACGCTGACGCTGCATCTGACCGATGACAACGGCAGCCTTCTTGGCACTGCCGCCATCCCTGCCGATGCATGGGCTGCTCTCCCCTCCCCCGATGGCTGGCGCACGGGCAAGGAAACCGCGATTTACAAAGCCTCGCACGTCTTCACGCTGCAAGACCCCGCATTGTGGGACTTGGACGCGCCGAGCTTTTACCACATCACGGCAGAGCTAACCGGCGCCGATGGCGTTACCGACACACTAACCACCCGCTTTGGCTGCCGCACCATCGAAGCCACACCCGACTGCGGGCTGCTGGTGAATCACAAGCGCGTTTTGATCAAGGGCGTCTGCATCCACCACGATTTCGGCTGTCTCGGTTCGGCGTTTGAGTACAGCGCCGCCAAGCGTCAGCTTGAAATCCTCAAGTCCATGGGGGTTAACAGCATCCGCACAGGTCACACACCGCCCGCGCCGCAGTTCATGGATCTGGCCGACGAGATGGGCATTTTGATGGATGTCGAGAGCTTCGACTGCTGGCGCAGCGGCAAGAACCCTTACGACTACGGCCGCTTCTTTGACGAGTGGCAGGAAAAGGATGTTGCTGCCTGGATCCGCCGCGACCGCAACCACCCAAGCCTGCTGTTCTGGTGCATCGGCAACGAGATCTACGACACCCACGCGGGTCCCGAGGGCGCGGACACAATGCGGATGCTGCTGGCCGAGGTTGCCGCGCACGACCCTGCGCGCAACGGCATCCCAACGCTCGGCTCCAACTACATGCCGTGGGAAAATACACAGCACTGTGCCGATATCATCAAGGTCGCGGGCTATAATTACGGCGAGCGCCTCTACGCCAGCCACCACGAGAAGCACCCCGACTGGGTCATCTACGGCAGTGAGACGTCGTCCATCGTGCAGAGCCGCGGCATCTACCACTTCCCGCTTTCGCAAAGCCTGCTGTCTGATGACGACCTGCAGTGCTCAAGCCTGGGCAACAGCCGCACGAGTTGGGGCGCGGAGAGCTGGGATGTCTGCCTGCAGAGCGAGCAGCGCTGGCCATTCACGCTGGGGCAGTACCTTTGGACCGGGTGGGATTACATCGGCGAACCGACACCTTACCACACGCGCAGCAGCTATTTCGGCACAATTGACACGGCAGGCTTCCCGAAGGACGCCTACTACGTTGTGCAGGCCGCGTGGCTCGACCCCAAAACACACCCAATGGTACACCTGTTCCCCTACTGGGACTTCAACGAAGGGCAGCTGATTGACCTCTGCGCTTGCACCAACGCCCACAGCGTAGAACTGTTTGTGAACGGCGAGAGCCTTGGCCGCAAGGTGCTGGACTCTGCCAAGGGCCGTACCGCCAGCTGGCAGGCAGCCTACCACCCCGGCAGCGTCAAGGTCGTAGCCTACGATGAAAACGGCAAGGTTGTGGCAACCGACGAGCAGGATTCCTTCGATGACAGCACTATGGTCTGCCTGCAGGCTGACCGCAAGACGATTTCCGGCGATGGCCGTGAGCTTGCGTTTATCACAATCACAACCCGCGACAAGAACGGCAACCCTGTGCGCAACGCGAACGACTGCGTGACGGTCCGCGTAAATGGCGCGGGTGTGCTGGTGGGCCTTGACAACGGCGACAGCGCCGACCCCGACGAGTACCAGACCGACAGCCGCCGCCTTTTCAGCGGCATGCTGCTGGCCGTTGTGGCGGGCAATGGCCGCACCGGCACGATTACCGTGGATGTCACGGCCCCCGGCCTGCGCCCTGCAGTGCTGACGCTGAACGCCGCCCCGTTTGAAGGCCCCGTCCGCCGCCGTCTGCCGCCGCTGACCTTTGGCGGCAGCACGCAGGAAATCCCTGTGCGCAAGCTGACCCTGACCGCTGAGCGCACAGCGCTGGACAAGGAGCACCCCGTAACGCACATCACCGCCGCACGCCGGCCAGCGGCAGCAACCTTCACCGACATCGAGTGGCAGTTGACCGACGACAAGGGTGTACCCGCCGTGAACGCGGCCATGCAGCCAGACGGTGACGTGCTGACGGTGACCGCCCTGGGCGATGGCACACTGCGGGTTCGCGCTCTGGCGCGCAACGGCCACGATGCGCCGCAGCTGATCTCCCAATTGGAGTTGTCCATCTCTGGCGTCGGTCAGCTGCACAAGAACCCTTATGAATTTATCTCGGCCAGCCGTTTTGATGCGTCCTTCGGCGACATCGGCAACGGCAACGAGCGCGGCGTTTCCACTTCCCGCACGGGCCGCAGCTGGGTGCTGTTCGATGATATCGACTTTGGCCCCGATGGTGCGGATACGGTGGAGCTGCCAATCTTTGCGCTGGACGGCGAACCAACGACCTTCCGCTTCTGGGATGGCGAGCCCTACGCCGAGGGCAGTACAATGATCGGCGAGCGCATCTACCACAAGCCCAAGCAGTGGAACGTCTACCAGCCCGACACCTTCAAGCTGGACAAGCTCCTGCGCGGCATCGGCAGGTTTGCCGTGGAGCTGAACGTGAAGGTCCACATCAAGGGCTTTACCTTTACCCGTCATTCTCGCGCATGGGATACCCTGGCTGCGGGCGCGTGCGATGCCGTCTATGGCGATTCCTTTACCCGCGACGGGTCGCGTGTGCTGGGCATCGGCAACAATGTCTCGCTGCTGTTTGACCGCATGGACTTTGGCGAGACCGGCTGCTGCGGCATCCGCATTACGGGCCGCAGCCCGTTGCCCGCCAACACGGTGCATCTGATGTTTGCCGCTGCAGACGGCGGTGAGACTGAGCGCCGTGTGGTCGAGTTTGGCCCACAGGCCGATTGGGGCGAGCAAACCTTCACGTTTGAGCCCGTCACGGGGGCGCGGCAGGTCACGTTCCTCTTCCTGCCCGGCACGCAGTTTGACTTTGATTCCTTTACATTTATTTGAGGCAACTACCTATGAACCACGAAATTTATGCGGACCATGCCGCCACCGCGCCCATTGAGCCGCTGGCGCTGGAGGCCATGTATACCGCATACCAAGAGTACGCGAACCCCGCCGCACTCTATCGCAGCGCCTTGCACACCAAGCAGACCGTGGAAAAAGCACGGATGACCGTGGCGGAAAATCTGGGCTGCACCCCCGACCATATATTTTTCACCTCCGGCGGCAGCGAAAGCAACACCTGGGCCATCCGTGGCACGGTGCCGCAGGGCGGCCATGTGGTCACAACGCCCATCGAGCACCACTCGGTTCTGAACGCCTGCGCGTCAATCCGGGACGACGGCGGCCGCATGACAACGCTGGAGGTTGACGGGTTCGGCCGCGTTGTACCTGAGAGCTTGACCCGCGCCCTGGCGGCCCACCCCAACCTGGTCAGCTTGCAGTACGCCAACAACGAGGTAGGCGTTGTACAGAACATCCCCGCGCTGGCAGCGCTCTGCCGTGAGGCGGATGTGCTGCTGCACGTTGACGCTGTGCAGGCTGCGGGCCACCTGGCCATCCCGCTGGACGGCATCGATTTTCTGTCGGCTTCGGCCCACAAGTTCGGCGGGCCGAAGGGCATCGGCTTCTTGTATGTGCGCGAGCCTCGCAAACTGCGCCCGCTGATTTACGGCGGCAGTCAACAGTACGGCCTGCGCCCCGGCACTGAGCCCGCAGCGCTGATTGCGGGCTTGGCCGCAGCGTTCAAGGTCACCTGCGCCGAGCGCCGCCAGCGCACTGCCAAAAAGCGTGCCCTGGCCGAGGAGTTTTGGCAGACGCTGCATGCTGCCCGGCCCGAAGCACGGCTGCACACCCCTGTGGACGGCCTGCCGGGCCTGCTGAGCGTTGGCCTACCCGGCCGCAGCGGCCAGCGGCTGACCTACCAGCTGGATGTAGCAGGGGTCAATGTCTCCCCCGGCGCGGCGTGCGACAACCGCGGCGTGCAGGAACCCTCCCACGTTTTGATGGCTCTGGGCGGCACTGCGGCCGAGGATGCGCTGTCGACCTTACGTTTCAGTTTCGGCAGTTCGAACCGCCCCGGCGACGGCAAAGAAGCTGCGGAACGGCTGATAAAAATTTTGGAACAACAATAATTTTATTCACACATATATAGGAGGTTTTACCATGGCATTTACCAAGTGCTGGCTGGCATACCCGGAGATTAGGGGCTGCCATTGCGACGCGATTTCTCTGCACACCGAGCTGACGGGCGAAACCATCGACCGCGCCAAGGCAGAACTGGCCGAGGGCTTCAAGGGCCTGTACGGCGCAGCGCTGACCGAGGGCGACGACATCACCCTGGCGCTGGACATGGCCCTGGACCCTGAGGGTTACCGCTTGAAGGCCGCCGACGGCCATTGCACCATCGAGGGCGGCAGCGAAGTAGGCGTTTTGTACGGCGTTTTTGCACTGCTGCGCAATCTGCAGACTGCAGGCAAGGCGTGGGCGCAGTTCACCGCTGATGAGGAGAAGGCACCATCCAACCGCCTGCGCATGCTGAACCACTGGGACAACATGGACGGCAGCATTGAGCGCGGCTACTCCGGCGATTCCTTCTTTTTCAAAGATTCCGAAATTCTAATCGATGTACCGCGTTTGACGGCTTACGCCCGTATGCTCGCGTCCGTGGGCATCAACGGTATCACAATCAATAACGTCAACGTCAAGGACGCCGCCAGCTGGCTCATCACCGACCGCTACTTCGGCGCCCTGCAGGAGTATCTGAAAATCTTCACCCCCTACGGCGTCAAGCTGTATCTGAGCATCAACTTTGCCGCCCCGATGGAGCTGGGCGGCATGGACTCCGCCGACCCCTGCGACCCCGCCGTGGCCAAGTGGTGGGCGGATAAGGCCCAGGAGGTCTGGGCAAACCTGCCCGGCCTGGGTGGTTTCCTGGTAAAGGCCGACTCTGAGGGCCGCCCCGGCCCCTTCACCTACGGTCGCAACCAGGCCGACGGCGCAAACATGCTGGCCGATGCCGTGGCCCCCTGCGGCGGTCACATTGTCTGGCGTTGTTTCGTCTACAACTGCCAGCAGGATTGGCGCAATACCAAGATTGACCGCGCCCGCGCAGGCTACGACTATTTTATGCCGCTGGACGGCACCTTCCGCGACAACGTCACGCTGCAAATCAAGAACGGCCCCATGGACTTCCAGGTGCGTGAACCGGTCTCCCCGCTGATTGGCGGCCTGCAGCACACCCACATTGCCGTGGAGTTCCAAATTGCGCAGGAGTACACGGGCCAGCAGCGCCACGTCTGCTACTTGATGCCCTGGTTCCGCCAGATTTTGGACTTCGACATGCACACCCGCCCGAACGGCGACGCCCATGTGCGTGCGCTGATCCAAGGCGCGGGCAACGGAATGGTGGCCGTGACCAACACCGGCAACGATGAAAACTGGACCGGCCACGACCTGGCCGCTGCGAACCTCTACGGATTCGGCCGCTTGAGCTATGACACCACGCTGGACCCCGCCGTGATTGCCGGCGAGTGGCTGCGGCTGACCTTCGGCAACAATGAGCCTGTGGAAAAGACGCTGCACCGCATTTTGATGCAGTCCTGGCCCACCTATGAGAAATATAACGCCCCCCTGGGCGTGGGCTGGATGGTCAACCCCAACTACCACTACGGCCCCAACGTTGACGGTTATGAGTACAGCCGCTGGGGCTGCTACCACCGCGCCTCCTTCGACGGCATTGGCATTGACCGCTCGCCCACGGGCAGCGATTACTGCCACCAGTACGCCCCCGAACTGGCCGAAATGTACGCCAATGTGGAGACCTGCCCCGAAGAGCTGCTGCTCTTCTTCCACCACATGCCGTACAACTATGTGCTCAAGAGCGGCAAAACGATCCTGCAGCACATCTACGACACCCACTTCGAGGGTGCCGAGGACGCCGCGCGGTTCTACGACGAGGTTGTGACGCTGAAGCCTTACCTGGATCCTTCCGTGTACGCCCGCCTGGAGGCACGCTTTGCCCACCAGAAGGAGCACGCCTGTGAGTGGCGCGATGTCATCAACACCTACTTCTACCGCAAAACGGGCATCGGCGATGCCCACGGCCGCAAAATTTACGAATAATTAAAAAGTGCGCCGCCGCGTGGAACTTTCACGCGGCGGCGCTTTTTTATCCCTGGCAGGCCATCTGGCGGTACTCGGTAGGGGTATAGCCTATCTGCGCCTTGAACAGGCGGTTGAAGGTTGCGATCGAGTTGAAGCCCGACCGCATAGCGATCTCGGTGATGGGGATCGTATCGTCCACCAGCAGTGCTTTGGCATAGATGATGCGGCGCGCCACCAGGTAATTGTGGCAGGTCATGCCCGTGTTTTCCTTGAACAGGCGCGAAAAATGGTAGACACTAAACCCCGCGCGGGAGGCCAGATCCTCGACCGAGAGACGCTCGGTGCAGTGGTTGTTGATGTAGGCGCACAGCTCTGCAAAGCGGCGCATGTGGTCCTGCTGCTTGGGGTAATCCAGCACCTGCTCGCTGTTCTGGCGGTGCTCATACCGCCCGAAGATCGAGAAAAAGTGCAGCATCAAGGCCATGATCTCGCTCTCACGGTAGACGTTCGTGCTGAAATACTCGCCCTCTATCTGCGCCAGCACCGCAAACAGCTGGTCGGCCAGTTCGGGGTCCTCCTGCCGGGTGACAAGGCGGAAGGGGTAGAACGTGTTGAACAACTCGGCCATGTCCTGTATCTGATGAAAGTACGATACGCTGTAGTTCATGATGTATCGCTCCCCCGTTTTGGGTGCGCGAATGCTGTGCAGCTCGCCCGATGCGATAATCAGCACATCATGGGGCTGCAGCGTCACGGTCTTGCCCGCAATCGTAACCGTGTAGGTACCCTCGATGGGGGAGATGATCTCGCCAGGGGCATGCCAGTGCAGTGGGAAATCGGCGTCCTCCATGTTGTGGTAAAAGCGGATCACCGTTGAAAAGCGGAAATCGACAGTTTCAGTCGTGCCGTCCAGATTCTCTATTTCGCCGGGACGCACACTGCCGTATTTTTTGAGCAGTTCTACTTCCATAGTTTGTTTTCCTCGTGGCCTGCTGCCGTAAAAAGGTCGTTTCTTTTATTGTATCGCGGTTTTCCGCCCCAGTCAACAGGTACGGGGATGGAGTTTCCCCGCTAGAGTTTTATAATAAACGCAAAGCTCCAAAAACAGAGCTTTAGCACAAAAAGTGCAAATATTGTCTATCAACATTCTTGGCATCAAGCATTCGGGAAAAACCGAAGTATCAATTACACCGGATACGGTGCTGTCCGGGGAAATAACGATTTTAGCGTTGGGCGAATACAAAGCGCTGCAAAAGTGCTTCCGAATCTGAACGGACGGTGAGGGTATGTGGAAGATGTCGTTTTGATCGCTGGGGCAGCGTTAATGTTCCTGTTCGGCTGGTTTTTGATGAAGCGGCTGGATCGCTTTCTGGATGAAAATCAGAAGCGAATCGAGGAAGCGCCCGAACAACAGCAGCCTGAGCAGTGCGTGCATCTGGCCGGAAATATTTCTCCTGACGAACTTGAGAAAACGCTTTCCCGGTTTCGCAGCAGTCATGCCCATGTAGAAATCGTGATCTATGATTCAGAGCAAATTTTATTTCCGGACAACGAATCCGATTGGGCGCAGTAGAAACCTTCACATCTTGGTGCTATAATATCGTTTAAGAGGGGTGGTGAAAATGTGCAGAACAAAGGAAGCGAACTGCCAAAAGAGCATATTCTTGTGTGCCTGTCCTCGTCTCCATCCAATGAACGCATCCGATTGGCGACAGCCGCCGAAGTCTTGGGCTTGCGCTCTGCCAAGCCATCATTCATCTGCTTCCGTTTTACATGATCGGCTATGGTGTGATACACTGCTTTGTAGAGGGACTTCGTACTGACAGTCTCTATCTGATGCCAGGTGTCCGCGTGTCGCAGGTGTTGTCTGGCTGCCTGATTCTATTGGGCGTTTTACTCGTAGGTATTATTCGAAGAAGGCAGGATATACAGGTATGAAACTAATTTGCTCTTTATTTATCACATTCTTAAAAATCGGTGCGTTCACCTTTGGCGGCGGATACGCTATGATTGCGCTGCTTGAAAATGAGTTCGTTGAAAAGAAAAAATGGCTTGAAAAAAGCGAGTTTCTGGACATGGTTGCGGTAGCCGAATCCACGCCAGGACCAGTCGCCATCAACAGTGCGACTTACATTGGTTACAAAATTGCAGGATTTGCGGGTGCAACCATGTCCACACTTGCTGTCAGCATTCCATCTTTCTTTGTAATTTATGGTATCTCGCTGTTCTTTGATCAGTTTCTCAGTTTGCGCTGGGTTTCCTGCGCATTCCGCGGGATTCAGGTATGTGTGATCTATCTGATCCTTACCGCAGGGCTGAAAATGCTTAAAAGTATTGACAAAAATACACTAAACTTGACGCTTCTCACGTTGGTCGTGGCTTCCATGCTCTGCTGCTCGATCACAGCAGTTTCGTTTTCCTCTGTGTTTTACATCCTGATCTGCGGCGCGGTCGGGCTTGTTGTTTTCTTTCTGCGAAAAATCCGGAAAGGAGATGGGGAAACGTCATGATATACCTGCGTCTCTTTCTGAACTTTTTGATGATCGGTGCCTTGTCTTTCGGCGGCGGCTATGGAATGGTTTCGCTGGTACGCGAAACGGTGCTTTCCAACGGCTGGCTGACAGAGAACGAGTTTCTGAATTTTATTGCCGTATCTGAATCCACACCGGGACCCCTTGCCGTGAATATGGCAACCTTTATCGGCTCAACACTGGGCGGAATCCTCGGTTCATTTGTTGCAACGCTGGGCGTGGTGTTGCCGTCATTTTTGATTATTCTCTTAATTGCATCCGCACTAAAGAATCTGATGAAATATGCACCCGTCAACGCCTTTTTATCGGGAGTTCGTCCGTGCGTTGTAGCGATGATCCTTGCGACCGCGCTCAGCATGGCGCTGTCTACGCTGCTTGGCCTCACGGATTTACAGACCGGATTTGCGCCCGATTTGCGCTCTATCGCAGTATTTGCCATGCTCGGAGCAACGCATCTGATTTGTAAAAAAATCAGAAAAACAGCTCCATCGCCAATTCTGATGATCCTGTTTTCAGCAGGCCTCGGAATCTTGTTTTGGTGCATATTCTAGCATGGCGATTGATTTTATTTCCAACTTCAATAGCAATTCCTGCTGAACCGCGCTTATTTCATTGCGTATAATTTCGAGCGACATCACCCTTCATTCATGATGCCGCTCCGCACTTCGCCATACCATTCTGCCACAAATGAGCTGACCATCGTTGTAATAGCGAGGACTTAAAAGTCCTCGCTATTAGCATCAGCTCTGTCATTTCGGTGCGTGTTAGATACTGACACCAGACTGATGCACCGAACATGCAGGCTTCGCTTTATAACCCTTTTTCTGCGTTTTAACTTATTTTAAGTTATAATACAAAATTCAAGTTAAGATTTACTGTGAATCACTTTTTCTTTACCATGCAGCGTTTCTTAAAGAACGAAATGCCATAGCAAAGAATCTGATCATAGTCGTCCTCATACTCCTTTGCGTACATCCTATCATCAATTTGCTGCAAAGCCGTATCGCACTCACTCTCCAGATTTTCCAAAGCCTTCGTGTACTTTGCTTCAAAGATTGCAACGCGGGCATTGATGGAATCGTAAACGACCACATCACTTCGGCCTTCTCCATGCTCTTTATTGGAATCCACCATATATCCGGCACCTGTGAAGATGCCCGCAAGGAAAGCATGATAGAAGTCTTCCCGGTAGTCATGGTAGCTTATGGTGCGCCGGAGCAGAGCATTCATTTCCTTGGTAATGCCCTCGCTATCACTGTTCCAGACTGCATCGAACAAAGCATTTCGATTCCACTTCTTCGTACTGTCATCGAACCATTTGATGACTGTTGTTTCAAAAATCTCTTTGATTTCTGCATTAGGAATCATAAGGGCAACCATGCCATCCGGCAATTCGCCTTTATAATCGCCTTCACGAGCTTTGGTCAGGTACCCTGTCAAGTACAGCGTACTCCAAAGATTGTCTTCTGAGGAATGCAGATAATCATAGGTTAGGTTTTCATCTACACGCTGAACGATGCAGCCACCAGCCATCAGGGTTTCAAGTTTATTTGTGATCGTACTGCCCGCATAGTCAATAAAGGAACGGATGATAGCATTGTCGCTGGTATTTTTCCAGTAGCTGATAGGCTTTGCTTTCGGATCGCGCTGCAATTCCAGCATGTAATTCATTACGTCCCACGGGCAGTAAACATCAAAATCGCCGAAATGATATCCATCATACCATTTCTTAATGTTTTCGGCCTGCTCTTTCAGGTCGGCATCCTTTAGCAGCTGGTCAACCTCGCTCTGTACAAATCCGAAATACTCGTTCAGACGAGAATTGGTGATAGTATCCGATACAAAATTGTTGGTTCCTGTAAAGATACTCTCTTTCGCAATCTTCAGGCAACCTGTAACAACTGCAAAACGAAGTGCTTGATTGTCTTTCAGTGCTTGCATAAGTCCTTTCATGACATCGAGCATTTCATCATAATAACCGTTGTTGTTCGCTTTTGCTACGGGTACATCATACTCGTCTATAAGAAGAATTACAGGCTTTTCATAATAACTTTGCATCATCGTTGTCAAAAGCATAAGGCTGCTCTTAACTTCTTTTATGGAGCCACTGCCATGTGCAAGATGCGCAAACGCTGTTTTTTGGAACTCTGTAGCACTTTTACTATCAAGCAAATAAAGATGTTTGTTGTACAAATCTGCTATCACCATTGTGAGCATATCATATGCCCCGGTGAAATTTAGTCCGTCTACTTGCCGAAACGAAACAAAAATTGTAGGATATTGGTTCATCCACTCATCGCACAACGCTTGATTTTTTGTAATTTCCAGCCCTTCAAACAGTTTTCTGCTGTCCTTGCGGATGTCGAAGAAGCTTTCCAGCATACTCATGCCCAATGTCTTACCGAATCGTCGAGGACGAGTAATAAGCGTCACTTTCGTTCCGGTTCTACTGATCAGTTCTCCAATCAGTCCCGATTTATCAATATAGTAATACCCATTTTTACGAATTTCTTCAAAATCCGAAACTCCAACGGGAATATTCATTTCTTTCATCTCTGCTGCTCCTTTCGCGTAGCCATGCACAGACTTTTCATTGCTTCTATGATACCATGAATCTCATGTTCTTACAAGAAAATTTCCGCTTACCACATTGATTCTGGCTACGGCTCATTCTGCATAGCCTGCCAGCACATCTTCAAATGGTCTGCTGCTGCGATTTTAGTGGAAAGGTCCCGGCTGTAGGATGCGTTGATGATGTTCTTGATGGTGATATAGAAAAAGTCGTTTCAGAGGAGAAAATAAGACAATTAAGCAGAAGTATAATGGATGTACTCTGGTTTTCACTATGGAATAAGGCCGAATGATAAAGGTAATGCCCGTCTGGGTGAGAGGATTCGTAAATCTTCTCGACTAGGCGGGCATTTCATTCCGCAGGAATGTGAAGGTTAAAGGTTGAGTGTTTCTACCCAAGCGGACAAGTCGGCCTTGCTGGAATAGAGTGTTTCTGCAAACTCTGTGTAATTAAAATTAAGATATTTCGCACCAGGTTTTACCAGACCGGATAATGGTTTCACACTTGAATGTACTTAGCGTGTTTTACCCATTTGCCCCAGACACCCAGCAGGCCGCCCGATGTCAAGTCTTGGACAACTTTTTTCACAAATAAATTTGAAAAATCGCAAAAAAATAAGCCCTACAAGGTTTTCAGTCGGTTCCGAACCGATCTGAGCCTTGTAGGGCTTAACTGTTTTCTCTATATGATTTTATCTTAGACTGCCTGCAGTGGAGTGTTTTCCATCACTTTCTTAAACTGCTCCACTGTCATTTTTGCCTTTTCAGCGGCACGTTCCATTTTTAAATCGCCGTCTCGAACAAGCTGCACCAGCATCCGCATCTCACCAATGCTAATGCCTTCTTCTCTGCCTTCGGCCTTTACGCCCTGACTAAGGTTGCACATAACAAGCACCTCTCTTTCCAGATCTTCGTTCATTGCAACGCCAAATTCTTCTTCAAGAATTTTCTTTTTCTCAGTAGCTGCTCTGGATGAAGAGAGCAGCACATCCATAAATTTCACAATACCTGTATAGTTTTCTGTACCCGACTCTCCCAGACAAATCGTTACAACGCTCATCAAATCATAGTTTTCTGATTTTTCAACAGCATTTCCAATCAACTGCTCTGGCCGAATGGAATAACGAATCAGAGTATTCTGAAACTCTTTAGTTGGATGTGTACAAACCCAGATAGAGTACACTTTTCGGATTTTCCCATACTCTGAGTTCGTGAATATCGGGCCGTGCTGTGCAGAGATCATTCTGCTGCAATAATAGATTGCACGCTTCGTCAAAGGGTACCCCGGATTAAAAGCGGTCTGCGCTTCTACATTGATAATAAGACGTATCACATCTTTCTGTTCAGCAGAACCTTCTGATGCTGGTGCGATTGCATCGAACCGAACATCATAATTGATGGTTCCCTCAGTCAGCGTAGAATCCTCATTATTGCTACCAGCAATTACGTCAGAAGTTTTCTTGGGTCTGTTTGTATCATCAACATGAACGCCAACTGTACCCACTTCTGGAGTTCCTTCGATATACTTCTCTGCAATTTCGTCTACGGAGCAGGCACTGTACTCATTCACGCAGTTCTTCATAATCTGCGCCAGAATCTGTTTGTTGGCCAGCAGCTTCTTGGCAGCCTTATCATAACTCAAATCGTATTCCGTCTGCGTTATCGCATGAGCAAGCTGATTTTCCATCGGCATTCACTTCCTTACAGCAGGGTCAACAGGAGCATATACTATCCCTATTGTGCTTTCATCTTACCATAAAACACCTTGCATATCAAGCAGGCAGATGTAAACTTTTCAGCATAGATTTGTCCATATTGCCCATTCTGATTTGAATTCAGGCCAGCAAAATATTTCAATAGTGCCACACCTGTATTCCAGATTTTTCCATCTCTTCTAACATTCCCGTTCATCTTTTTCAAGCGATATGATAACTGCGTTTTTCTCAGCTTCATACCTTCCCTTAAACTGATAGTCTTTCCCTGCAGCAAGACCATTTGCCTCTAATAACGCCTGGACGAACTGTACTCCATTGATCCTCATCCGGCACTGTCCGTCGGTCAGCAGCCTGTCCGGGACCTTAAAGGACATTGGATGTTCGGCAGCACATGGCGTAATTGCAATAGACTGCCGATAACCGAACTGTCAAATCCGTAAATCGTCTGCGCCACCAAAACTCCGCTGTCGTGGAGAACAATGTCCGGTTTTTGCTTTTTTGTCTGTTCACAGACAAGCTGTACAAATCTTTGCTCCTGCACATTCTTTTCGTCAATGACTTTCCATGTATCTGTTTGGCCTTCTATCTGATAGCCACCCTCATTCAAAATCAGGTAGCTGCCCTCAGCTTTTGGTGCCAGAAAGCCATTGAACTTTACCAGTGCTTCTTTGTCCACATAGTAAAATGCGGTCTTTCCTGCCGCTGTGATTGCGATAACGTCACTGACACCAAATTTTCTGATTTTGAATCAGCTTTCGCTGTGGTGGGTTAAGTATAGAGCGCAACCAGAAGCCATTAGCACCCAAAATCACGCTGGCCGCAACGCACCATGACAGGCAGAAACAGGTTGAGGTGAAAAGGTCAAGCCGCGTAAACCCGCATGAAATCAGGCTTTTGTCTGGTTGCCCATATGCGGTTGTCAAGTAAGGAACAAAAATTTTTGTAAATAAATAAGCCCTACAAGGTTTTCAAATCGGTTTTGAACCAATTTGATCCTTGTAGGGCTTATCTCTTAATTTTTATGGACGAAGACCCTTTACAAGAGTCTGAAATTCCTGTTCTGTATCCACAAAGTGGTAAGGCGCATACTCACCATACGCTGTTGGTCTGCTGATTGTTACAAGCTGTACTCCCTTATATCCAACCTCTCTGTTCAATTCTCTTTTTAATTCCACCAGATGCTTCCCATGCGTCGTTTTTAGAGCAAAACAACCATGTGCATTACGATCTTTTGCTACCAAATAGCACATTATTCAGCACCTCCTTAAATTCATGTTCATTCCGAATCAATCCATTTTCATACTTTTCACGCATTATCTTCCCTGTTTCCACGGGATAACTCTTTTTATACAGATAATCGTGAAGCCAGTTATTTAATTGCCTATCAAACAACGTATTAAATTGGATTTCTATGGGGTAATGTCTTCCACTTTTCTGATAGTACACATGGACACCCCTGTAACCATCATCCACTGCCTTTCCTTTTGCCATATCAGCAATCCGGAACGGTGAAAACTCTTCTTCTAATATTTGATCGTAGCTATCACAAAAAGCCCGGAAGCCCAGAATATCATTAAACACTTTTCGTGTCTGATGATCCGGATAGTAACGATCATACTTCAAAAGTATAGAATCCAAGCTCTTAACCCTGTAGTCTAGCGCAATATTAGAAAGGATTTCCTGTTCATCCAACCACTCAGTCATCGAAATCAGTTCAGCAATTAACAAATCCTTATCAAAATAATGCAAGTTCTTCTTCAACGGAATTCCCAAATGCGACTCAAATGATAGTGCATCTAAAATTCCCACCGATAAGCCATTCATTTTCAGCAATTGCTCATTCATAGAGATGCCCCACTGCTTATTAGGATTCTTATCTTATCGGTTTTCAATTAATTGAGCCTCGTATAGCCTATCTGCTTATTCGATATAGTTTTAGTGACCAGCTGTTCTTAGCAGCCTTATCATCACTCGAATTATACTTCGTCTGAGTTATCGCGTGAGCAAGCTGGTTTTCCATCAGCATTCACTTCTCAGCAACAGGTTCAACGGGAGTGTACACTCTCCCTATTGTGCTTCCATCTTACCATAAAACGCTTTGCATATCAAGCTTGCAGATGTAAACTTTTCGGCATAGATTTGTCCATATTGCTCTTTTTCGGCATCATGCCGTCATTTAAATTGATGTTTTCCCCTGTCACCAAATCATTTGCCTTCAATAGTTTTCAATTCTTCAAGGTAATAGTCACCATGATAGAATTTAGAAACATCCATATCAAGAGCTTCAATTACTCGACACGCCAAGCCAAAAGAACAGGTCAAAATACTTCTTTCCCCAGATTCCAACCTTTGATATTGACGCAAAGTTATTTTTGCGCGATCAGCAATCTCTTGTTGCGTCAGCCTTAACATTTGTCGTTTTTTCAATAAGACGGCTGCCGCTGTTGGAATTATCGTTTGAAAGCCATCTAAAATTCCGGTACTCATAATATTGGCTCCCTTCATCACGTCCATTTGGACGTATTATACGACCAAATGGACGTGATGTCAAGTTGTACATCTTTTAGGCGAGAAAGTACTTTATTCACCATTTTTGAGCGAAATGATAACTGCATTTTTCTCAGCATCATACCGCCCCTTAAATTGATGGTCTTTTCCTGCTGCCAGACCATTTGCCTCCAGCAACGCCTGAATGAACTGTATTCCGTTAATCATCATTCGGCACTGTCCATCGGTCAACAGCCTGTCTGGAACCTTAAAGGACATGGGATGCTCCGCAGCACACGGCGTGATTGCAATAGACTTCCGATCTTTCCTCTGCAAAACGCAGATATAGGCCGGACTTCCAAGAATACGGATAACATCTTTCCCAACATTCATTCTCCGGCTTTCCGCCGGAATTGTCACTCGCAGGTTCATAACTCGCCCAGAATTCATGTCTGCATTCCTCTCTCAGCAATCTCATTGCCTGATTGTTGTACGTTTTCAAGCTGTTCCGGTAAATCTGGCGAAGGTATATTTTCAGATTCTTCACGTTGCGGAATCGGTATTGAAGTAGTGCCTGCTTCCCGTTCGGGCTCATCCAATACAGTAGAACTCTGATACCCAATGAAGTCCTCAAACATGTTCATCTGATGATCTGCAATGTAGTCATTATAAGATTTTCCGATACGGTTCTTATAGGCATCCGGGAAGAATTTCATCTGCTTTTTCTTCATTTCACCAGTAAGCGGATCCGTATATTCCTGTGGCTTCGGGGTGAACATGATTGCTTCTTCCAAATCAAACAACATACAAAGACCCTGATCTGAATTAGCCACCCGTCCAAGCACTTTATAGCGGCATTCTCGGTTCCAGTTCATGAGCTTGAAGATATTTTCCACAAATTCCAAAGAGGTAATATCCTTATTCACCCAGTTTTCGTCCTTCTGTCTTGCCCATTCAACAGATGCACTGTCCTCTTCCGGGCACATGATCAACGCAAGCCGCTTCTTGTTTGGATGCAGAATTGGAAGAACATACTTAATTCCTTCAAAAAGCCGGATACAGGCCATATTGAATTTCATAACGCCATATTTTATGCTTACTGCTGGCTTATTCAGCATAGAAAACTGTGTGCGCGGCGGCAACTCATAGCCATCAAATTTTTCGTACTCCAGCTCTCTTTTATACTCTTTTCGTATCTGTGCCAACTCACGAATTAGCGAGATCTCCCGAGCACTCATTTCCTGCTCCCTGCTTTTTTCTTCCATTTCTCAAATCCTCCTGCATCGACATTAAAAGGTCATCCAGTTCACGCTGAACTTCATTTCTGCTCGGAATCGCGCCAATCATGGGATTTTCTACGACTTGGCCGGATTCCATCACATCACGGACCGTAATGCTCTGAACCCACTTATGCCGATACAGCCGGCATTTCAGATCCATCGAACGACCTTCAATCTGTTCATACTGATTTTTTCCAATCAAAATCCGGGACTCATCCAATTCAAAAATCAGAAATTTTGCATTTCCCTGACCCCGGCAGATACCACGGCACTGGTAACGGCAATTCATTTTCCAGTTCAACGTTTGAAGAATCAGGCCAGAAAACGCTCTGGCTGAAAAGGCACTATGAACGTCATTGTCATCTTGCCAGTGCATCGCCGTTGAAGAGCTATGATCGCTCTTTCGCAAAATCACGACCTGTAGAATCGGATGATAGAGCAGTTCCACATATTCGCAGTTGTCCAGCCGGGTGTGGCAAGCTTTGCTGAAACGGATTCCATTTTTAGAAATCGTCATAACCGGGCTGCTTTGATTGATAAAGCAAGTGCCTGAAACCGTCAGATATTCAGATTGAAGAACCTTTCCCAGCGTTGTCCCAGTCCTCATCTCTGCTATATCGTTCAGTTTCGCCACCTCTTCCGGCAGATAGGTGCTCAGACAAAGGCAGCGGATGCTTTCAACACTGATGCCGCTCCAATTCGGATGGATGCCAACAAAGCCTTTCAATGTTCCCTGCTGGATCACCACAATATCCTGCACACCGCACTTCTTCCTGCTGGATGCCACCAGATGTGCAGCCCGTGCAATTTCCGGCGAAACGATTGCTTCATGGTGTTCCGGAACATAGGCAGAGCAGCGATTCCCATTATTCTTTGTAACCTTGCCCAGCTTGTAGTCCACCACGATGCTCTTCCGGGCTTCCAGATCACCCCAGCGGCGTTCATTTTTCATGATGTTTGCCACCATCACGCCATTCCACTCCTGCCTGCCGCGCAGGGTGCTGCGCTTCTTCTGCGTCAGGATCGTTGCAATCTGATCGTAGTTATACCCTTGAATAAACGCCAGAAAGATAAACCGCACCGTCTTCGCTTCTTCCGGCTCAATTACCAACTGTCCATCTTTGGTATGCCGATACCCCATCAAATCAGCTATCGGGTACTGTCCTGTCATAATGCGCTGATCATACGAAAGGATCATCCGGCGGCTCTTGTTGCCCGATTCCCAATCCGCCAGAAGTGCCTGTATATCGAGGTTGTACTGGCTATTCGGGTTGAGTGTGTAGATGTTCTCGGTTTCAAAGTACACACCGATTGGATGTGCCGGGTGCATGGTTTTCAGTGCTGAGATCTGCGTCATGCAATCCGAAAAATTCCGAGCGAAACGTGAAATGCTGGCGCAGATAATCAAATCCATCTTCTGGTCTTTGGCATCTCGCATCATTCGCTTAAACGCATCCCGTTTCCGCAGTGAAGTACCCGATTTTCCTTCATCGCTGTAAATATCCTGCAAATTCCAGTTTTCCGTTTCTGCAATCTTTTTGGTGTAGTATAGAGTCTGGTTTTCAATGGAAGAAATCTGTTCTTCGCTGGAAGTGCTGACACGGGCATAAACAGCTACACGCTTCAGGTCACTGTCGTAAATTGACGGTGTCGGTTTCGCCGGACGAAAGTAGTCTTTTGCCGTTTTCTGGCCCTGTTCTGCCTGCTTATGGATTCTGTCACGAATCTCTGCTTTTCGCCTTTCCGATTCTAAGTGTCGGCTCTGCCAATCCGCTCCACTCGGCAACACTTCAAGGCTTTCTACCGGAATACACTCTACGTCTTTTGGATTATGCTGTCCTTCCACGTTCATTTTTCTTCAGCCTTTGTCATTTCATGTTCCAGTCGGATTCTCCACTCAAGATAATCTTTCCTTCGGATTGATGTATATTTTCCAGCCAATTCTTTCAGACTCTGCCGCTGGCTATCAACATCAAGAATAGTGTCAATTCTCTGGTCGTCATCGTCTGTAACAATGTCCACCCGCATCGGCAAATCAAACAGATATTTCAGCAGAAAACAGAAATCACAGGTATTCGCTGCAAGGTAGGCCCTTGTCTGTGAAAAAATCAGATTGACGACACCCTTTTTGCAATCTTTGAGCAGATGCACCATTTCCGGGCGTTTATAGATTTCCTTATTCCCTGTAATGTCGATGTAAACACCAACCAGCCTTTTATCCGCATCATCCCTGAACTTTTCAGCATAATAGGAACTATGATAGGCCACTGCTGCATCCTTAGAGCGTTCCCACTGTTTTGCAAGTTTCACATAGCCGCCAACCTTATACTTGCGATCCATTCATAGCACCTTCTTCCGGCTGAACGCTCCAATACCATTTCCGCTTTTTCTGATAGCAGTGGATTCCCATTTCTGTTTTTACCATTCGTGCCACTCGTTTGCTTACACCCTCATTGTCCAGACGGCAATAAATTTCATTCGCGCTCATATCACCTTTTTCAAGAAAATGCTTAATCCAATAGACCGCTTTTTGCTGTTCCGATTCAAATTCGGGTTTTCTATCTGGTTTCTGATTTTCAAAAGATTGCGGCCTGCATTCCAGCCACTGAAAGCCCTTGTCGGCGGAAATGGAAAAACGGATGTCTTCTGCCCTAGGCGCAAGACTGTTTTTGATTTGATGTACGATTCTTATATCAGGGTTCTCTGTATCTCGCTCCACCTGCAGGACGCTTCGTGCTGCTGCCACAACATCAATGCTGCCAAGGCTGCGGTACAGCCCTTTGGAGCCTTCTTTTTTGTTGAGGTGGCCAATCAGAACGATGGCGCAGTCATAGCCCGCAGCCCACATTCCAAGGCGGCGCATAAGTTTCCGTGCCCTGCCTGCGATCTGCAAATCGGAATCACTGCCAAGATAAGCCTGAATCGGGTCGATCACGACCAAACGTGGCCGGAATTCAATGATTGCCTGACGGATGCGCTCATCGTCCAATGTGAGGCCGTTATAAACCTCTTCATTGATGAAAGCAATCTTCCTGCAGTCTGCCCCGCAGCGTTCCAATCGGGGCTTTATCGTATCCGAAACGCCATCCTCGGAGCACTGATAAATCACTTTTTGCGGCACGCCGATCTTACAGCCATCCGGGGTCTTACCTCCTGTTGAAAGTTCCGCAATCAGATTCATCATCAGGGTAGATTTTCCATCGCCGGGATCACCCTGTAGCAGTGTGATTTTCCCGATTGCAATAAAGGGATACCACAGCCACCGTACATCCGTTGACTGAACTTCGCTGTACAGCGTCAGTAATTGCTCCACGTTGTTCCTACCACCTTATTATTGCTATTTAATTTCATGCTTTTATTATACTCCTGTCAGGTGTTTTTTTCTGTGAACCAGCAGTTCACTTGTTGCTCAAAATGTGAACTGTTGGTTCACATTTTGGCCTCAGAAGCCATCTCCGCTAGAGGGAAAAAATAAGAATTCTGACTTCTATGCAAATTACCTCTTTGGTTCCTCTTGATTCATTTCTCCATAAGTCAAATAATTAAAGTATCTTATGCGGGCATTTGAAAGGAAAATCACTATATGTCCGTAAATCGTACTTCTTTAGGAAAACGAATCAGCTTCTACCGTTCAAAATCGAATCTGACGCAAGAAGTTCTTGCCGCAAAAGTCAACTGCAGTCGTGAATACATTGTCCAAATCGAAAATGGCACAAAGGTTCCAAGCCTTTCTGTTCTTGTCAAAATTGCCAACACGTTATCCGTTTCCGCGGATGAGCTTTTGCTCGACTGTCTTGAATATTCATCTTCCTCTGCAAACTCTGAAATTCATCGCTTGCTGTTGGACTGTAATGAAACTGAACAGACTGTCATTATCCGCATGGCAAAGGAGTTAAAGGCCATTCTTGTCAGCCTTGGAGTTTAACATTATTTCGCAGTAAAAAGCACAAAATAAAACGGCCCGCATAAGCTGCAGACGCACCCTCGAATTCTCCTGGGTGCTGTCTGTGGTTTACGCGAGCCTTCGATTTTTTGCTTCTGAAATTCTGTATTTACCTTAAATCAAGAAATCGCTGCACTTACTTTTCCTCATAACTGTTCAATGCATCCTCAAATGTAAAGCGAATTTTCACGCACTCATCGTTGAAAACCTCAATGCGGTCAATAAAGGTTTCCACCACATTCTGTGACAGGTGCATCACATCGCCTGCTTCTCCCACCGTATTCATCACGGCTTGCAAATTATCCGTATCCTTTTTCACAGGCTGGAAAATTTGATTTTTCTCGGTGCGCAGCCGTTTAATCTGCCCCATCCGCTCATCTTCCTGCACTCTGTAGGCATCTCTCTGCCGGATGAACTCTTCCTTACTCATATTCCCGTCGGCATACTGCTCGTACAGTGTAACGCGCTGTTTTACGATTTCTGCCTTTTCTGCGCTCAGCTTTTCTTCCTGCCGTTCCAGTGCGGAAAAGCAAATCAACGCTTTGCGTTCCCGTTCGTGCAGGATTTCCAGTATATGCTCTGCCTGCTTTATCTGCGCTGTCAGTGCATTTCGGACAATCTTTTCCAGCAATTCCTCAGCGATCGGGATTCGCTTGCAGGGGCTGTCCACCGCTGTCGCTGAGAATCTGCAATTAAACGAGGGGCCAAGTTTCTTGAGGACACGGTATTTCATCAGCTTCTGGCAGTAACCGCAGTAGACCTTGCTTTTCAGCGGATACTGGTGTTTTGTGTAGTTCCCGGCCTGACGATTCCCATGCTGTAGCATAATAACCTTTTGCGCCTGTTCAAATTCCTCCGGGGTCACAATGGCGGCATGGCTGTCCTCAATTCGCACCTGCTGTTCCAAGGGAGCGCGCAGGACCCGATGCTTGCAGGGAACTGGCATAATGAATTTTGCGCCCACATAGGTGCCCTTATACTTCTCATTTTTCAGTACATGGTAAACCATTCCGCTTGTCCAATGGCTGCGCTGCAAGTCCCATGCTTTCTGCTCGCTGTACACATGGTTTTCCGCCACATGATATGCTGCCGGGGTTGGAATCTGCTTTTCATTCAGGATTTTTGCGATGGTTCCCGTTCTGTTGCCCTGCAATGCCAGTTCAAAGATCAGACGCACATACTGGCTGGCTACCGGGTCAAGGATCAGCTTATGGCAATCATTCGGGTCCGGCAGAAATCCAAACGGGCGGTATCCTCCGAGATACATTCCTTTCTTCTGCATCACATGGTAGGCTGCTGCGATTTTGGCAGAAAGGTCACGGCTGTAGGATGCGTTGATGATGTTCTTGATGGCTACTTCCAGTCCGCGCACATCGTTTCCGGCCTGCGTTCCACTGTCATACCCATCGTTGACAGAGATAAAACGAACGCCCAGCAGCGGGAAGATGCGCTCCATATAATCGCCTGCCTCAATGTAATCACGGGCAAACCGGGAAAAGTCCTTTACAATAATTGTTTTCACCTTTCCGTCCTGCGCGTCCTCAATCAACCTCTGAAATGCAGGGCGGCTTGTGGAAGTGCCGGAATAACCATCGTCCACATACTCCTGACGCGGCTCTGCTGCCAGTTCCGGGCGAGCCATGATGTACCCCTCTACCAGTCCGCGCTGACCCTGAATGCTGTTGCTCTCGGCCTTATCAGCCCCAACATCCTCGTCTGCAAGGGAAAGCCGGTAATAGGTTCCGATCATCTGCTGCTCACCGCCTTTCAAACGTGTAGATCAATTCTGTCTTTACAATTTCCGCTGCACGATTTTCCAGATTGCTCATGCGGCGTACCCATTCCATCTGGTTCTCTTCTTTCAGTTTTTCTGAAATTCCCTCCTGCTGACTCATCTGCTCGATCAAGACCTCATACCGCTCTGCAGCCTGCTCTTCCACATTTGCTAAAACAGTATCCAGCTTTCCGCTCAGCAGCAAGCTCTGGTAATAGGCGGGTTTTCGCAGTTTCAGGTACGCCTTGTGCAGCATCCCCCAGCGGCCAATCGGACGGGTCCGTGGCAGTTTCAAGGCTGACAGATAATAATCACCCACCAAAACATATTCCATTCCTGTCCGGGCATCATAGATTTTTTCTTTCATTGTCTGTCCTCCTTTTTCGTTAGAACGCAAATTCCGTGTAAGTATTTTTCTTGTGATCCACTTCAATTTTCTTTACATACTGCTGCAGATTATCTGCCGTTAAAAGAACCTCTGTGTTGCCTGCGATTTGCTTTTTCTGCTGCAATTCTTCTTGAACAACGACCAGTTCTTTCTCGTTTTCAGCTTTTGTCTGTCTGAACGCCTCAATTTCATTCTCTGCATCCTGCTTCAATTTCAAGAACTTTTCTTTTGAAATTTTTCCAAGGACATACTGCTCATAGCCGCTGCGCTTCTGTGATTCCAGTCGAACGATATTGCCTGACGCCTGTTCAATTTCACGTTTTGTAGCTATTTCTTTTGATTGGAGTTTGCTTTTTCCAGAGCTTTTCCGTACCAACTTCTGCAAATCACGGTGTTCTTCCATCCGTTGGTGCAACTCCTTGTTAATGCCGTTCCGGAGGTCTTTCTCTGAGATGGAAACATGGCAAAATTTACAGTAAAAATACAGCGAACCATCCCTTTGCCAATGGCAAACCAGCTTTTCTCCGCACTCTTTGCAAAATATCCGGCCTTTGAAGATGTTCGGATTGTTCTTTCTGCGCTGTTTGCACCATGTTTTCCGTTCCTCCCTGACCGCTTGCTCAGCTTCCCGCAACGCGGAAACTTCATCAAACAGTTCCCAGCTGATAATCGCCGGATGGTTGTCCGGCACTATCCGCCAGCTTTCCCGTGGATTTTGCCCGATTTTCCGATTCGTTTCATCGTAGGCGATGCGGTTATAGACCATTGTTCCTGTGTAGATTGGATTTTCCAGCACCTTTGTCACGAAAACGGTCTGCCATGCTGGGTCCTTTACCCGCAAGGTGTTTTTCAGGTATCCCAGCTGACAGCGGCGTGTAAAAGGTGTCTGGATTCCCTGTGCAGACAGCTTCTTTGCAATCTCGCGCTCTTTCATGCCGGATTTCTTCCAGAGAAAAATCCGAACTACCACATCGCTGACTTCCTCGTCCAGAATCAAATGATTCTGCTGATTTCTCTTGTAACCGAACGGAACAGGCGTATAGATTTCTCCTCGTGCTTCCTTGGAGCGAAAGCATGACTGAATTTTCTGGGACAGGTCTTTCGAGTACATTTCATTGATCATGCTCTTGATCGGCACCAGCATCCCGTCCCAACTCTGGCTGTTCAGGCTATCATAATTATCATTGATGGCGATAAATCTTACGCCAAACAGTGGAAACACTTGCTCCAGATACTGACCTGTTTCCACGAAATTACGACCCAGTCGGGAGAAGTCCTTTACCACAATGCAGTTGACTTTCCGCTCCTGCAGTGCTTTCAGCAGCCGTTCAAATTCCGGGCGGTCAAAATTTGTTCCTGTGCACCGTTTGTCCGCAAATACATCCAGCAGCATCAGGTCATCCCGATGGTTAATGTACTCCTTGATATAGGAAATTTGCACTTCCAGTGATTCCGTATTCCGAAGTACATCATCAAAATCGGACAGTCGTGCGTAAATTGCGGTTTTCCAGATACGGTGCGGTGCGTTCTCCGCTTCCCGCTGCGCCGCACTTACCTTCTTGCTTACTCTTGCCATAAGTCACAGACTCCTTTTAAGCAGACACTTCACGCTGCCCCATCTGCTTTTGATGCAGTTCTTCCAGCAGGTCCGCAATTTCATCGTGGAATCGGAACGTAATTTCTACCCGATTGCCCTCATAGACTTCGATTTTCTCAATCAATTCGACAATCATCGGGCGGGTGATTTCTTCCAATTTTCGATACTTACGGTACACATCCAGAAACGGATAAGCGTTTGGAGCAGTCTGTAGGTTTTGCCGTTCTGCTTCCAGTTCTGTGATTTTGCGGTCATACTCTTCGATTCGCTTGCTGTACAGTTCGTTGTAGTTCAAAAAATCCTCCCGTGTGAGGATTTCCTCTGCGTAATCCCCATACAATTTTTCCTTAATGCCCTGTGTATGGGCCTTTTCTGCAGTCAGCTGCCGAATCTGCCGTTCGATGCGCCGCACACGGTAGGGTTCCTGTTGGGCCTGCCGGATGCTTTCTACAAACTCTGCTTCCTCCATCACGATCTGGATCTGCATCTGGAGCGCATTCCGCACAATGTTATGGAGTTTTTCATCCCGCAGATTATGGCTCGTGCAGCTGCCTTTGTCCTGTTTGCTGCCGGAGCACTGATAATAGATGTACCGCTTTCCTTTATAGCTGGCCGACCTGCGTACCAGCCGGCTGCCGCAGTCCCCACAGTAGAGAAAGCCTGCAAACAGGGCCACCGTTTCGGCATCGTCCGGCCTGCGTGTTTCGGTTTCCAGAATCCGCTGCACCAGTTCAAACTGCTCTGCCGGAATGATTGCTTCATGGGTATTGTCCACGATTACCCAGTCCCGCATCGGCACATTCAATTTCTTTTTGGAGCGATAATCCAGTCGTCGTGTCTTTCCCTGTACCAGTTTTCCGATATAGACCTCGTTGTGCAGAATGCGGTCCACTGCCTTGGCAGACCACGGCGGCTCATCGCTCTTGCGGAAATGCAAGCTCAGCTTTGCACCGCTCTGCAACTTTCGTGCAGCTGGGGACGGTACCTTTTTCGCATTCAAACGATTTGCGATGCCCTGATTGCTCATGCCATTGATCTTCCAGTGAAAGATGTTCTGCACTGTTTCCGCTGCCAGTTCGTCCACGATTAGTTTGGTATGATTGCTGGGGTCCTTCTGGTATCCATAGGTTGCAAAACTTCCCACAAAATCGCCGCGCTTCCGCTTTACCGCAAGCTGACTCTTGATTTTGACGGAAATATCCCGACAGTAGGCATCGTTGAGCAGATTCCGCATCGGAACCATGATGGAATCGCTGGTCTTCCACGCAGATTGGCTGTCATAATTATCCGTCACTGCAATCAGCCGGACCCGCATGACCGGGAAAATACGTTCCAGATAACGCCCCACTTCAATGTAATTTCGTCCAAAGCGGGACAGATCTTTCACCAGAACACAGTTGATGGTCCCCTGCTCCAGTTCCCGAAACAGCCTTTGGAACGCAGGCCGTTCAAAGTTTGAGCCGGAGTAGCCATCGTCCACAAACTCATCCACAATACACAGTTCCGGGTGGTCTATGGCATAGGCTTCCAGTAGTGTGCGCTGGTTTGCAATACTGTCGCTCTCTGTCTTATCGCCATCCTCACGAGACAAGCGCAAGTACAAGGCTGTACGGTATCGGGTTGTATTTTGCTGTGTTCTCTTCTGCAAATTCATATCAGGGTATAACAAAAGCCTTCCACCTCCTTAACGAATCGGCAATACTGTTCGTCAGAGAAGCGAAAGGCTCCACATTTTTTATGTAGAACAAGCCTACCGAGCAAGCTTTACTCAGCTGGCACATTCCTATTTTCTTACCCACAAACAGCTTACCAGAATCATCACCCTTTGTCCAGTGCTTTATCGCATTAAAGTGTGAAATTTTCTGTGTGATTTTTCAGCAGCTTGCCGAAAGTTTCTCTGCCTTTTCAGCTGGCAGACTGAAAGCACCTGCCAATACGTTCCGGCAGTGTGCTGCTCCCTCTTGGTGCAAAATTCAGCTTTACAATAATTCCGTTGTCCAGATAGCAGTAAGGATTTCGGACCTTATCCAGCAGATTTTTCAGCCTTTCCTCCTGCGGCAGTCCGTGTTCCACTACATCCTGCGGCAGTTCCTGCAGTTCATGCTGTTCTATCGTGCGGATGTCCCGGTTCTTCATCTGGTGGACCTGCTCCAGCCAATTCATTGTGCCGTTTTCTTTCAATCGCGCACCTCCCTTTCAGGCCAAAAATGTTTTCAGCAAGTTCAATTTTGCCTGTCCTATATCCTTTCTCATGCTGGGGCCTGTGCAGGCAATCGGTGTACACAGTTCCAGCAGACGGTCATAGATACGGGCGTGAGCGGTATCCTGCGGGTTCTTCAACTCCGTCAGGGTCAGGTTCGTGGTGACGATCAATGGTTTTCGGCTGCGGTAACGACTGTCAATGATGTTGTAAATCTGCTCCAGCGCATATTCCGTGCCCCGCTCCATGCCGAAATCGTCAATGACAAGCAACGGATAGCCGCAGAGCCTGTCCACGACTTCATTTCGCCCGGAAAAGGCGTTATTCAGTTCATTCATGATTCGGGCAAAATTCGTCATGCAGACGGCCACTTCCTGTTCCATCAGGGCATTGGCAATGCAACCCGCCATAAAACTCTTGCCTGTACCAACACCGCCCCAGAGCAGCAGCCCCACATTCTTTTCCCGCATTTCCGGCCAGTGGGCCACATACCGCTGTGCCAGCTGCATCTGTGGATTTTGCCCGTGATCGTTTGCAAATGTCCAGTGCTGCATCGCCCAGTCGGTAAAGCCCTGCAGCTTCAGCCGCTGCACTTTCTCGTAATGCAGCCTTGCACGTTCTTCTTTCTCTTGCTTTTCCCTTGTAGCCTGCCTGCACCGGCATTCAGCCGGATGGCGGTCACGCCCAAACAGTTTTTTGCCATTCGGAAAGAACGCTTCCTTGGGAGTTTTGCAGCTGCCGCAGTACAGTAGCCCATCTCCCGCAATGTAGTCCTGCGGTTCTGCAGAAATCGTCATAAGCCTGTCCATCGCTGTCTGGATCGTTTCCGTCATAAACTTTCCTCCTTGTTGTAGGTATAGTCCGGGATGCCTGCTCCCGGTTTCTGTTGTCTTTTCTTCCGTGCTGACCAGCTACGCAGGGTCGCCGCATGGTCTGCGTACTTCCTGCCTGTAGACTGCATATAGGCTGAAAGGTCTTCGATCAGAGTATCCAACTCTGCAATTTCCATTTCCAGTTCCGAATAATCTTCCAGAAAAACATTCCGATATCGCCCATACGCTTCTTTAGTTCTATTCAGTTGGTTCGATCTTAGGTTGTTCTTATTTATTTGGTTAGGTTGCAGTTTTGCGCAACCGTATTGCTCACTTTTGAGTAATCAGGCTGCTCATTTTGGGCCATCTCGATTGCGCATTTCTGCGCAGTCTGAGGGATACCGAGAAATATCTGGTTCGGCTTGGAAAAGCCATTGGACTGCCGTTCGATCAGCCGTGCGGCTTCCAGTTCCCGCAGGGCACGGGTGACACTGGAAATACTGCTCTGCAGATCTGCCGCCAGCCCCGCCAGCGGATAGAGCACATATGCCCGGTCCTGCGCATCCACCCAGCCGTTCTTCTGCGAAAGGGTCATGCGGTCCAGCAACAAAACATACGTCAATCGTGCCGTATGGGAAAGGCTCATCTGTAGCAGAAATTTCGGATAAGGAAAATACGCAGGCAGTGGGGTTTGTGCTTTGATGTACTCTTTACTCAAACTTCCTCCTAGTCGTTTTCAAAAGTCCCTGCCGAATGGGAAAGCTCTGCACGGGCTTACGCATCCGGCAGGGTTCCGGGGTGCGGGGTGGAAGACCCTGCTGATTACAGGCTCATATCATAGCTGCGCTTCTTGCGTTTCGGTTGACGCTCACGCTGTTCCTGTCGAGCCTGCTCCTGCCTTGCCTTTTCGCGGACATTGGCCTCCCACTCGCGTTTCCATGCAAGGTCGGATTTCATCTCATTGGTTTTTCGGAAGATGCTGTACACATTATCCGATGCAATTTCCAGACGCTTGGATTCTTCCCTCAAGGGAGCATACGCTTTTTTCCTCTCCGCGATTTCTTGCGTCAGTTCTTCTTTCCGCTTTTTCAGAGATTTCAGCGATGGCAGCTTTCCATCGTTTTCTTCCCGGAAGTATTTCACGGATTCTGCATAGGCATCCAATTCCTTGGAATGCTCTGCACGGAATTTTTTCTTGAGAATTGCTTTCGTAAATTGCTGCTGAACCTCTTTTGTAGAAAGGTACTGCCCCGCATAATGAATCTGTTCATTGGTTTTGTACAGTTCATCCTCTGCCTGTGACAGCCGTTCATACGCTGCCTGCGCGTTGGCCTGCGCCGCCTTACACAAATCGTTCAGTTCCGTCAGGTCGTTGATGTTACTCTCCTGTACCCATACCAGCGTTTCAGCCATTTTCTGCAAATTGCTGATTTTGACCTTTAGCGCATAGGCCAGATTTTCCTGTGCCTTAACATTCTCCTGCAGGTCCACAACGAGCCGCAGCCTGGTTCTGGTTGTAAAGATCAGTATGGGTTCTTCCTTGTACCGCAGATTCTTCTCGGCGTTCTGAACAAAGAATCCTTCCAGACATTCTCTTTTGCAGCTTTCTCCCAGAGAATGCTCCGATATAAACTTGTTCCGTTCCGGCGGCAGATAGCTATAACGCCCACGTTGGGTTTTGACGAAAATGTTGTATTCATCCTGCAGGATGTCTTGAAAGTCTTCATACGAGATTGCTTTCTCACGAGCAGCGGCAACGGCATCCCGGATAAGCTGCTTCTGTGTTTGAAACTTTGTCGGATTGGGCGTAAATCCTTCCGTTTCGATTTTCTGTTTTTTCTCATCCAGCCGCCGCTGTGCCCAATACTCCGCTTCGGTCACACCCGTTCTGGATGGTGACAGTAAATCGACCTGATGCAGAAATTCACGTTGGCATAAATCCATAAGGGATTTCTGCAGATGCTTCAGGTACTCGTTCGTCACATGGTGCTTGTAGCCAGCCCTGCAGTCAATGGGTCGTTCCATAAAGGGCTGCTGAGGCACATCCAGTTTTCGCAGACTGTTGATTACGATATGGACATGAATGTTTCCGCTGCCATTGTGCCCGTCCATGTGCGTACAGACCAATGCCTGATGCCCCGGAAAATTTGCTTTTGCGTATTCCAGCCCAAGCTTCTGTGCCCGTTTCCCCGTCAAACAATTTTCTGTGCTGTCCCGTGGATCAAAGCTGATGATGTAATGGTGCGATTTAATTTCATCCTTGTTTTTGTTCTTCTGATATTCGCGGTTCAGTTGCTGGCAGGCCGCATCGAAGGAATAGGGTTCACAGTTCAGACCGTCCAGATAATACTCATCTCGCATGATACGATTTCCTTTCTGGTCAAGAATCGGAGTTTTCCGAAGCTCGTCATGCTTGAAAATCAGGTACTCCAGCGCAGCGCCATAGTTGGAACTCTTACTTGCGATATGCTTTAAGATTGCCATAGTTCTTTCCTGCCATTTCTGCGACCTGCTCCCGCATTTCAAAAATGCAGGAAATCGCATGGTTGATGTTTTCACACATGACATGTGATGGAAGACCCCCACTGTTGAAGAACGCCGCGATCTGGTTCAGGTTGTTTCCGATGGCGGCAAACTCCCGTGTGATTGCTTCGATCTCGTCCGGGTGGACATAGAACACATACGAGGTATTCACGCGGCCTTTCATCAGCATCTGCGCTGCAAATTGAGAGAGGGTCATCCCGGCATCTTCTGCCTGCCGGTGTAAAAGTTCATGTACCGTTTCTGTAACTCGTGCGGAGATTACTTTTGTCTTTACGATAGATTTCACTTTTCTCTTTGTTCGTGGCATGGGGTCTCCTTTCCAAAATCAATGGTTTGATTTTCCCGGCAGTGCATCTACACTCCGGCTGTGACCTGCTGTAGCAGGCCACCAATGGGCAAAATCATGTGATTTTGCTCGATGTGAGGGTATGGGGAGCACAATCCCCATCAAGATGCCGCCGTGGGGAAACCGCCCACAGGAGCGGTTTCGTATACAAAGGCGAATCTTGCTCTTAACTACCGTCCACTCTGTCCCGGCCCGTTCCTGCCCGATTTTCTCCGGCGTATTTTCCGGTAAGACGCGCAGAATGCACATTCAGTACCAGAGGTATCCTGCTGGGGTGGTTCATGAAATTTTCAAGGTGCGATGTGACTTTGTAAGGAATCGGGGAATTTCATCAGTGATACCGTAGTGAATTGGCTTACTTTTGAAAACACTTCCTATACCCTATACAAACTTTAAGGGGTGTTTTTAAACCGGGTCTTTTGAAAGTTCAAAGAAAATTCATTTTTCCAACATTCCCCTCTACCTATAACAATCTAAAATGGATTTATGGCAACCAGTTTTTTAAATTTTGTTGAACTACCTAATTTTAGAACATAGATTTTGTTTATTTTCCACTCATAAAACTAGAGGAAAGCCGTTTCACAAAAGATTTTGAAAACCCCTACACTAATAGGAATCCGCAGAGCCGTTTTGGAATACAGTTCTGAAAAAAATTATAATTTTAAATAAAAAGAAAAACGGCAAAGTTCAAAATCGAACCTTACCGTTATTCCATAAAGACACAGTATAAAACAAAATACCCACGATAAGCAGGTGGGTGTACCTGTTCATCGTGGACATATTGCTATTTTAACGTTGTGTAACCGTTATTGATGTTCCTACACGGGCAACCTTGACACATCCGTGTCAGGACGATTCACTGAACGATCTCTTCATCTTCTCCTTCACTTCATCCGGCACATCGATCAATCCGAACCGATAGAACATGCCATAAATGTAAGTCACTCCCCGGATATCGCCCAGAGCTTTCGGGCGGTCTACCACTTCTCCCACCTTTTTAATATTCTGTAGTGCCAGCAGCACCGAACTCCATGCCAAACTTTTACTCTTCTCCCGTCTGTCAATCCACAGCTCCTTCGTGTACTCGCCATTTCTGCCTTTTTTAATTTCGTAAGTAAATGGCAACCCGGAGTAGGTTTTAAATTTCACACCAGCATAAGCCACAACCACACCCCAGAAGTTTTCTTCTGTCAGATCAGTCCTCCATCGCTTCATCGCTCTGTATCTCCGCTGCCGCTCTGCTCCAACACTAATCTTTTCTTTCTCTGTACCTGGATAATACACGCCTTTCTTATAAGGCAGGTACGAGGTGACGGAGGCTTTGGAAAGTTGAAGAGTATTTGCGGTTGAGAGTATGGAGGTTTTGTAGTCTTGTGTTTCTCGGCACTCCTCAAATGTATCCTGTACCTTCTCGGCCACATCCGATTCATACACACCAGCCGTAATGAGCAGCTTCCGTACCTTTATTGGATTTAATCCCAGTTCTTCACCGATGGCCTGCAAGGACATCTCATAATCATAAAGTGCCACAGCTCTTTCCATCTGCTCTTTCAGATTCTTCCCGGCATCATACTCTGGCTTCAGCTTCTTCCGGCCACCGCCGGGCTTCCGGGGTTTATATGCTCTTTTCTCTCCCATAATTACTCGTGCAGCTCCAGCGGCAGTCCGTCCGGATCATGGAAGAAAGTCATCTTTTTGCCGGTATAATCATCAACTCGTATCGGCTCACATTCAATCCCTACCTCCGCCAGCTCTTTCACCGTCTGCTCCACGCTCTCTACACAAAAAGCAAGATGTCTCAGACCACATGCTTCCGGGCGGTTCACACGCTTCGGAGGATTTTTCTCAACGAAAATCTCCAGCTCTGTGTGTTCATTGACACGCAGATCCAGTTTCCAGTCCTTGCGCTCTGGGCGGTAGTTTTCCCTGATGACAGAGAATCCCAGCTTGTTCACATAGAAATCCTTAGCTGCTTCGTAGTCAGATACGATGATTGCAATGTGATGTATTTTTGATAAGTTCATTTTTCTCACGCTCCTTTTTATTTTCGTTATAAACTATATAGCGACTTTCAAAATATACCGCGTGAACTCCTGAAGTTCAGTTTGTCCACACGGCATTTCTTTTTTCTTGGGTTCTTGTTTATTTCAGCTTTTCAAGGATCTCATCAGCACTCATGCCGCCGGCCAGCAGCTTCTTAACCACAGCCTCGGCTTCTGCCTTCTTTGCTTCTTCTGCGGCCTTAGCATCTGCCTTTGCCTTCTTCGATTCCAGCGTTGCCACTTCTTTTTCGGCCTTCTTCAGAGCATTCTTCTTCTCTTTCAGATCAGCTTTTAAAGTATCAATGTTTGTGGTGATGGATGCGATCTCTGCAGTCAGGGAAACGATAGATTCCTGCTTCTCTGCGATCTGGGATGCGTAATCTTTGGTGGTATTGGTTTTGGGACGGTTCTTGCTGCCTTTCGTTCTTGGCATAGGTGATAACCTCTTTTCTTTTATAGTAGTTTAAGTATAGCAGTGTGTTGGGATGAGGGCAGTATAACTACCCGGCTATTGTTCATATTTCAAATTATGAAATCCTGAATCGGTCCAACCGGAGTTGCCATTGTTTTATCAAAAAGCACAATATCCTTTGCCCCCGTACAAACAGTACTTTTATACTTAATTCCTACGTATCCCTTATTTAAAAAATACTGAGCCATACACTGAAAAGGCGCATACATCAAACTTTTATCGTCTGCATCAGCCAATGGAGTAAAAATCTGCTCAGATAGTAGCTTAAGATACGTATGCAACGCCCAAAGGCTTATTTCCGCTTTCATTTCATTAATTTCATTTTCAGTAGGAATAACCACTCGTCCTTTCTTCATGCTTCGCTCATAGCGACGCGAGAGATAAACTTTTCCGCTATTTTCAAGCTGAGTATTTATATCCTCATACGTCATCTCGTCAGCCAAAGTTAAATCAATTATTTTTTCATCCTTGTTAGCCGAATTGATTTCAAATAAACAAATACCAAAGCGATTTCCTGTCGATGCACGACATTCCTTTATCGTACACTGCTCAGCCAAATTTTTGTCACTAGCCCATGCTAAATACAACCATTCAACACCAACGGGGCTAAACCTGTTATCCTCATTTATAAATTCTGCTTTTGGCATGAAGCGATCATATGATACCGTCTCAAGAGCTTTTAATTTTGCACCTCTAGCCAGATATCCATCAGTTTGAAAAATATCCAGTGAACGTTCCAACCGCACGCAACAATTGGCAAACAAATCATCAAACACTTTCAAAAATGTAGTCGTCATTGCTGATTCAACTTCATCATATTTAAATGTCTTATTTGCCAAAGCGGCTTGAAATTCATTCCATGTATTTTTAATTGTGATTTCGCTTTTCTTAATATCTCCGAAATCAAATAATGGAGCATTCATAATATTTTGATACGACATTTCGCATTATTTCCAATCTTATAATTTAATGTCAGCCAATCATCTTAGAATTCGAATCAATCTCTCTCGCCTTTCTTGATAAGTCTGGCTACCGGAGTAAGGTCTGTAAATGCGCTACCGATGATATTTCCACACACAGGGCACTCTATATCTTCATGTTCGCGGTTTCCTTCCCATATGGATTTATCGTCATATTCCGAAATAGAACCACATCTATCACAAGTCACTCGATGAGTCATCGTCAGACCTCCTTTGATTTTTTGTTTTTCTTTTCATCACATCTCAGCCGACCATAAGATCGTTGCCTGCTGCTCACCGCGTAGAGGTGTGTGATTATTAGAGCAGCAAGAGCCACGGTCTCCCGTGGCCCCAGAGTCAGGGCCCCACCTGAGACACAGTCAGTCTCGTTTGCCCCAGTATATCATATTATTCTCTATTTTGACAGCCTTTCGTGTACTTTCTTTCCCACTATGTAACACAGTCCACCAAGCATACCGCCAAGCGTGTTGTACACGATGTCTGACACTTGGAATGTCCCCAGTCGAAGCAGCAACTGCAGCATCTCGATGCTCACGGAGAAGATCAGGCCAAGCTTTGTGCTTTTCCATACTACACCCTTCTCAACATCAAACGTCCACATCACCATCCCGGTGAACGGCATCATCAGGATCACATTCTCGATGCACTCGGTCGTCAGCTGTCTTTCTCCGTTCACCGTTTCCCAGATGCCCCAGCCGCCCATTACATCGGACAAAGGATTCATCCACAAGTCCCGATTCAATAGCGTCCGGAACAGGATCATTGAGATGACAAAAACAAGCAAGAATAACTTTCTAAAAAAAGAGGATACTTTGAATGCAGTAAACCATGTATGGATTGCTGCTTTCCAACCTTTTCCGGCTTCAGACGGGTAATAGGCATAAAGGTAAAAAAACAGAGCAAAAAAAGAAAGCAAGCATGAAAAGCCAAAAGGTTTATATAGAGCTGCTAGAATATTAGTAAGGATTTTTTTGGTAATAATTAAAAGCTGACTCATTTTTACTTTTCTCCTTGATTTCTTTCAGACAACAGCTCAACGCATCCTATTTTAGTCAGAAGCGGAATACTTCGACCTTTTTATAATGTTCAGGCTATTCTGATCATGTTACTTTAAGTGAGCCAACTTGCTTTTTGCCTCATTAATAATGAACTTTGTCTCCTTAGGAAAAGAAATCCATGTCACAACCATTATTTCAAAAATATAAATGAAAAATCCAGGGATAGCACTAAAACAAAATCCACATACTAAAAAAGCGCACGTCTGAATAAAAGGATACAGCTTTTCCTTGGTGTTATATTTTATCCACTTAAAATCAGGTAAACATAAAAAGTACCAGCATACAGCCGATAGCAATGTACCCACTGCAAAACTTTCCTTTACCTTATAAAGGTTATAGCATATTACATTAAACACAAATCCCACAACAATAATCGCTGTGAGTTTTATAAAATAAATACTCTGCTTTTTTTGTGCCTTATAGAGATTGACGTAAATGCTTTTTATGACAATATAAAAAATCTGTGCCGCAAAAAGCAAAAACATCACCTTAGCAGAATCGATATATTTTGTTAAATATACTTCCAAAATAAATCTAGCAGGAAATGCACAGGATACAATCAATGCGGCAAAAATCATCACATAATTTCTTGCTTTTCTTACCTTAACTTCATCTGTTGCCTTACAAAAGTAATTATATAATGTAGTTGTAACAGGTGTGACTGCGACATTCATAAAGTTCTCCATGCTAACAGCAAATGAGTACTGTGCAAATGCAAGCGTAGTCATAAGAGCTTTTACAAACCATCGATCCATACTTGTAAGTACAACTGATGACAGATTTCCAACAGTTAATAATATACCCGCTTTTATATTTTTTATCAGCTCATCAAATGAAAATATATTTCCATCATTTTTGCTACCAATAAGTTTTCTACAGTTGAGTTCCAATACAATCCATACAATAAAATAAACCGCAACATTACTCAGCAGAAAGCAAAGAGCATTATCTGTTTTTATTAAGAAAATCCAAATCATGTTTGCAAAGAAAATCAAAATCGTATTTGCATTCATGATTTTTCCGTAAAGTGAGAACTCACCCGTTGCTTGATATAATTGTTTGAAATAGTTTGCTAAATTCAACGGAAGAATTGAAAGCGAAAAAAACACCAAAACTTCTTGCTTTGAAATTATCGCAATAATAGCACAAGCAATCGTAACAACAATTTCAAACAACCTTAAAGTTGAAAGGTTTGTCCCTAAATCTTCACGCCGGAGTTCTTTAATGTTTTTTCCTCCATATTTTAGGTACATTCCATCAACAAATCCAAAGTGAAATAAACCAGCATAACTTACATATAGCTGGAATGTTTTTATTATAGCGTAGCTTTCCACACTCAGCTCTTTCGGGAGAACAAAATTAGTTATCAGATTAAATCCTAAATTTATGAAATTGGCTATAAAAACATATGCCAATCCCTTTTTCAGTGAAGTTGACATTATATATGTATTTCCTTTCGTTATTGTTTTTACAGCGATCCAAATAAAATCCTTAGTTTTGCTTTTTGCAATTCCCTCGTGGAAAAAACGTTTTCTGTTGATTGCTTAAAAAAATAATTTTTTGCCTTTATGGACTTTGGATAACTGGCAAAAGTCTTATATTTTGAAAGCATTTCTTTTTTCATATCTTGTCCATAGAGTCTTATGATTTCATCAATCATCTTCGCTCGTGGGGAACCGTTTTGCTGGCATATCATTTGGATTTTTTTTCTTATCGAAATTCGTTTTGCTCCAATAACATTATTTCCGTGTTGTCTATACTGGATATACGCATTTTTATCTGATATGATTTTTCCACCAATTCCGAGGCAGATATAATACAACCAACAATCATGCATCGTTATTAGATCAAACTCCGGCTTTCTTTCCTGAATTTTTCTCATCAAACAATTATTGAATACCATAGTGCAACCTGGAATATAAAAGACCATCAAAGTTTGATCTATAAACTTGGTTTTATTGCAATTTCTGGTCATTTTTATATGTTCTAAATTCTCATCAACAATTTCAAGCTCACAATGATACAATGCTGGTTTGTCATCAAAGTGTTCAAGTCTTTCTATCGCTTTATAAAGTTTATCTTCTTTCCAATAATCATCTTGATCACAAAAAGCATAATAGTCGTACTTTAACGGTGCGTTATATACCAAATCCAAGAATGATTTTGCCGGTCCCATATTTGTGCTAGAGTACCAATTAAGTTTGCCGCATTTTTGGTATTCTTCCAGAATACGAATCGTACCATCTGTCGATCCATCATCTCGAACTTGTATAGTTACTTCAACATTTTTTTGAGCAAGAATGGAGTCTATCTGTTCTTTTAGATACTTTTCTCCGTTATATGTAGACATCAGTACCAAGATATTTCTCATTTATTTTCTCCCCAATAATACTCTATTATCTTATCAATCCCATCTTCTTTTTCTGGAGCGCATTTTGTCTTTTCTATTCTCTTTTTGGCAAAGTCATCAAACTTCCCTATTACTTTAGCAGGAACTCCCGCAACGATTACTCCCTTAGGTACATCCTTCGTAACAACACTTCCTGCTGCAACAATTACGTTTGGACCAATTTTAGTATTAGGCAATATTAGGCTATTTGCTCCAATCATCACATGATCAAATATCTCGATTGTTCCCATATAATAGTGTGCCTTTCCTATTTGTTCGTACTCAGGCATTTTGTTTACCATATAAGACGCAATATCATGCGTGATCAATCTAACGCCCGCCGCAATGCGGACATCATCATGCAACTTAACAAGAAAAGGCTCTGCGGGCAAATCTCTTGTATGATAATAGCAGTCCTCTCCCATTGCATAAAAAATTTGTTTTTTCTTAAGATATTTTGCTCGTTTCCAGCCACTTGAACATAACATCAGTCTAATTTTTGCCCACCGAATATCTCTACTTTTATAAATCATTTCTTTTCCCTCATGCTTTTAATTCAGAATTATAAATAATATACAGTGCTATAATTACCCATAATAATTGTGAAATATCTGCAACTGACAGCATAACTGCAACATATGATAGAAAGCAAAGGAAAAAGCCATTATTCAAGTTTTCCGCATTTTTGAATGTCGCCCTCTTCCACGAGGTTCTAAGAAGCGAGAAAAAAAGACTAAAGCACGCAAGTCCTCCTAGCAGACCTTCCTCTACAAAATATGCAACATATCCATTATCAATTGTATCTCGGACAGACCATGCACCATTTATATAATAACTTAGCTTTCCTCTTGTGTGACAACTGGCTCCAAGTCCAAATATGGCATTATGCATAAGCATCCAAGTAATGCCAGATAATTGAATCATTCTGGATTCAAGTCCTGTTGATGAATTTCCTCCAAAATTTTCAATTGTCTCACTGCTATCTCCAAATGCAATCATTACAGATTTAATAATATTTGAAAACTGCTGCGCAACTGCCGGTACAACAAAAGAAACCACAACAGCGACACATGCAATCGCACAGACCGCAGTTAAAATTCTGTTTCTCGTTTTTTTATCCGCAATTATAACATATACCAAAAAGAGTGCCAGCAATACAACGATTGTTCCTCGTGACTCAGTCAAAAACGCCGCAATAACATTTAAACCGAGAACACAGCTATTCCACGCATTTTTTTCATTTTGCCAAACATACAATGCAAGCGGAATAATAAGTGCGCAATACATTGCATAATATACCGGATGTCCGAAAGTTGCCTCTGCACGAATAATACCCATTCTTACAGTAGATACCATCAGTACATTTCTGGACACTGTATTCAAATTGTAAAACAAGTTAGACCCAATCAGCACATTGATAATGCTTATAATTGCTACTACGCCACTTGCATTCACAATAGTCTTTACACACAAATGCACATCTTCTCTGCTTCGAACAACTTGACAAATCATAACAATCAGCAATAGCTGTTCCACAATCACTGTAAACTCAGTATTGATTGCCGCAGATAAACTCGGTGCATAATATCCATTTGCTAAAATTCTTGCCGCAAAATATATAAACAACGGCCAATATAGACCAGCTGCTTTCAAGGGTTTCCTAATTAGTTTTATTTTTTTGTTTCGGAAACATACACATAGAAGAAGTATCAGCAACAAAATTCTGCTGGCCTTTAATAGAGGCAATCCACCGCCCAGTTCAATTGAAAAATAGTCCGGCAATATCGGGTAAAAAGCCATAAAAAATATAATGAATTTTTTATTTCCTCTCGATGCCGCCCAAATTGCCGCTAATATAAAAACAATCAAAAATATCATAGTTATATTACTCCATATTACATTCTTTCCATCCTATATTTTTACTTGTTTTTAATTTTACCAGCCATCTTCTTAATATTTCTCTTCAGCCCTTTTGGAAGCATTCCGGAAACCGTATATTTCAAGATATCCTTCTTATAGTTTTTATGGAAATAGCGATCAACCGCTTCATAGCCTTCTTTCTGGTACAATTCCAGAATCTGCTCACGTTTCGGGCTGTACTTGCTGGGCGAATGCAACTGGTCGTTATGCCGTGCAACTTTCTCAAAGTCTGAGGTCATCAGCACAAACTGATCTTCACACTGTTCCAGAACATTATTGCCTTTATCCGTATTGACCAATACGCAAGAGATTCCTTTTCCATTGGATAGCCCCTGCTTTTCATCATAGGAAGGATACTCTTCATGAAATCCCCAAAAATCACCTAAAGTCAGATCTCCAACTCGCTTTTCTGAAGCAAATGGGCAGGAATAGCAATTTTTGCGGTATGTGAACGATCTCAAAAACAAATTGACGTAGGAAAGTAAATTTCCTGCGATTACTTTTTCTTGCCGTTCGCCATTTTTATTTTTATAGACACTCCGGGTAATCATGCCCTGCCCTTTGCTTTTGTCCCGGAAATAAAACTCGGTGATTGTTCCACCCAGTTTCTTCCCGTAGTCTTCCATAAAGCTCTGGAAAAATCGTTTGCTCGGAACTCCATGACAAATAATGTCCACTGTGAGCAGATTTTCATAATCTTTTTTCAGATACTGCTTTAATCCTGCAATCTGACAAGGTGTTCCAGAAAAAAGAACACTTTTTCCATCCAACAGATCTTTTTTGGCCTGTGCATAGGTATCCCCAATCGCACTTTGCACATATTTCGATCCTTGCAGTTCAGGCAACCTTTCCACTGTATCAATGCGGAGATGCTTTGGCTCCAATTTTCCATTTTCCAGAGGAAGTGCAGCACCATATACCACACCGTCTTTTTTCAACACATTCTCTGCAAGGACAGCAAATGCTCCACCAGATGCAGACTTTCGCAGAAAATTGTCATTGTTCGATGCAGCTGCATAGACTGCTTCAGACTTCTGCATCAGAGGTTGCGTTTGATAACCGCAAGCCTTTTTGCAGGCACCGCATCCAACACACAAATTTTGATCGATTTCCGGATAAACAAAACCGACTTCATCTTCCGCCATTCGGATCGCATTCTTGGGACAAACATTCATGCACGCCCCGCAGCCGCAGCAATCTTTTTTATCGTCAAATAAAACGATCGAACTCATGATTTATCTCCTGTAAGGAAGTCATCTGCTTCCTGAATCTTCTGTGCAATATAGTTTCGAGTTTCCGTATAATCCATTGGCGTATCCAACAGCGGGATAAATTCATCTTCGCATCCCACCTTCAAAAGTCGAGAGGCAATTTTCATATCGGATAACAGCGAACGAATCTTATTGATTCGGTTTTTCTCTGTTGGATAACACAAAACCGATTTGTTATACTTAATAGAAAAAACTGTCCCATGAAATGTTCCAGTAATAACTTTTTCTGCATTCCGAAACAAATCGACCCACTCATATGGAGTCAGGTCAATAAATCCTTCATCATAGAATGTCTTGTAATCGCCCGCACCAATGATCTTCAAATCATTTTTCTTTGCATATTCCTGCAGCTGTTTCACCATCGGTTCTGTTAATTTGCAGTCATAAATCAGAATATAGCGGTACGGCTTCGGCTTGATATTTTCCCTTTCAATATCCGTATCAAAATTATAGAGAAAAGTCGGATCAAGCATTTTCTCAGCTTTTCTTCCGCAGGCTCTCTCAACAAATTTTAAAGATTCCACATCACGACCAGATATCCGGTCAAGGTGTTTCAAGCCCGAAAGGACATCCTCCGGCACAGCGGTTTCTTCGGTTACTGCGCCAACACTCGGTGCATAAGCAATCGTCCGCTGATTTTCAAGTCCTGTACCAAATTTTAAAGGGTGGTACCCAGATCCACACAGATTCCAAATCTCATCACTGCCAAGAACGATAAGGTCCAATTTTAAATCGATTATCTCCTTGGCAGTCTTTACCGGGCGAGTTCTCGGAATACTGCGTTCATATTTTGTGAATGTTCTTAACTGCCGGATTTTTTCCACATAGGTAGAAAGCGTATCAATTCCCGGGCGAAAGTGAAGAATATGGAGAATATTTCTTCTCCAGTGCTTTTGATTTACATAATTGATGACCGTCACTTCTGCTTCAGGATATAGTCTTTGAAGCGTTTCATACATTCCCTTCATCTGAAGGAATGCGCCATAATTTTTTACATAATGATGTGTTAAAATTCCGATTTTCATTGTTTTGCCATTCCTATCGCATCCTTCAAATATTGTTTGCTACTTTGACGTTTCTCATTGATCACTCGATAAACAGCATCATAATTGATTTCGTTCTTCATGCTTTCCAGATCAAATTCAAACTTGGAATCCATTTTTCGATTTTGGATTCCAAGTTCCTCCAAGAGTGCCGTAACTTTTTTAATCCTGCTTTCATTCGTCAAATAGACCTTAAACTACCGACGGTTCAAAATGGAAAAAACTGCCCCATGAAAAGTTCCGGTAAAAACAAATTCTGCATTGCGGAACATTTCCACCCACTCAAACGGCATAAGGTTCACTGTGATTTCCGAATACCTTTTATCGCATTCCCCTGCACCATAAACTGCCAGACCATGCTCTTTTGCATAAGAAAAAATCTGATTCAATATATTATGCGGCAGGTTTTCACAATAATAAAAAAGGATATATGGCTTTTTCTTCGCTGCCAATTCGGCACGAGGAAATTCCGCTAGAAATGTTGGGTCAAGCACTCTCTCCGGAGCCGTTCCCGTTATATTGCACACGAGCTGCTCTGTCAGATCATCTCGTGCCGATATTTTCTTAAACTTCTTGATTCCGCGAATCACATACTCCGGGACGCATTCATCTGCTGCCGTCTTTCCCACACTTGGCGCATAGGCAATCAAATTTTTGCAAGTGAGTCCTTCGCCAAATTTGAGCGCAACATTTCCTTTTGTGTCCTTATAATTCCAGACCTCATCACTACCAACAATAATGCAATCAAAGTCCAATGCATTGATCTGTTTTGCATTAAAGCACCGCTTGGAAAGAATCATTTCCTGATTTCTAGCTTTTGCGAATGTCCGTGGAAGCTTGATTTTCTCCATCCAATCTTTAAAAGACTCTCTGTTCTTATAAAACCGGAACCATCCACCTGCATTGATAATAAAATGCTTCAGATTAACATAATCTATGATCTGCACTTCATCGTTCGGAAATAATTCTGCGATTGCTTCCCGTAATGCCCACGCCTGTAGAAACGCTCCGTAATTATTGATGTATTGATGTGTTAAAATTCCTATTTTCATTCCACTTCTCCAGCCAGCTGTAAATATCGCTCCTGCAATTTCTTTGCCTCAATTTCAATATTGTAGTGATGTTCCGTTATCAACTTCGTGTTATCTTTGCGTACATTCTGCTGTAAGGCATTACATATTTCAGTTGCCCAAGTCGAGATTTCTTCTGTAAGCGGGATGAATTTTGCACGATCTGACAAACCAATCTCGCGTGTTACAGCGGAAGAAAAAATGCATGGCAGGTCTGCCGCCTGAGCCTCAACGCCAACAACAGGGAGTCCTTCCCATACCGATGGCAGTACAAAGCAGTCAAATGCCTGATACCATTCGTTCGCATTACCTACATTTCCGACAAACGTCACTCGATCTTTTATTCCAAGATTGCTTGCTTTCTCTTTCATGGCATCCATCAGCTCACCGTCACCCAGCAGCACAAGATGTGCTAACGAATCCCTTTTTGAAGCCTCAGCAAAAACATCCAGTAAGAATGTGTGATTCTTCTGAGACATAAAGCGTCCGACATGACCAACGATATGTTTGTTTTCCAAATGATTGTCATGTCGGATTCTATTTCTTATCGTTGAGTCGAAAACGAACCGATTCACCTCGATTGCATTGGGAATCAATTCATAATCGTTTCTTTCTACAACTTTTTCTCCGAAATAGCATCTGGCTGCTTCGATTCCACAAGAAAAATGTTGGTTCATATTGGACGGCAACAACGCTTTGCAAACAAGTTTGATTGGTAGCTTCCAGTCTCTCGTAATGCTTGCGCCATGTGCATGAAAAATACGCACCGGAATGTGATTGACTTTTGCAGCATGAAGTGCGTATACTCCAAGAGCTCCGTTGTGCGCTTCTACAATTTTGTATTCCGGATTCTCCTCAAAAATCTTCTTCATACATTTCAGATACGAAGGATACTTTGCAGGATTTAAGCCAGGTGTGTGATAGATGTTACCGCCCATTTCCTTTATTTCGGCATCATATGCACCGGGCTTTTTCTTATTGCATAAAAAGTCAAATTGTATTTTCGATCTGTCAATATGGCGATAATAATTCATCAGCATTGTTTCGATGCCGGCACGATCCATATTGCTGACAGAATGAAGGATTCTTATCATTTTTCTTCTCCTATAGATTCTTTGCTTGCAATACAGATTTCCGCATTGCCACTATTTCTGGTTATTGTTCCCGCCCTGCGTTCGTATGATAAAGTCATAGTCGTTTCCGAGTCTTAATGATTACCGAGGTGCTATATCATAATGCAGGGTGTGATACTTAAAAAGGCTGATGATAACATCATCTGCTCTATACAAATTCAGGTAGTGATACTGAAAAGAGGTGTCATGCAGTTTGGAAAGTATATGTTTTAGCGTATTATCGCCATTTTTAAGGCATTTTCACTATGTACATCTCACTACCTGCGTTCTGTTAGAGGAGATTATTTATTATTAATACTCTCATCGGCTCTTCTCCCCATACAATGCAAGTGTCTTATCCACCACTTCATCCCAGTTGTATTTTGCACAGATAAAGTCGGCTGCTTGATTCTTCATTTTCATAAGCAACGGTGGACAAGGGGCTACAAGCGGTATAAAGAAACAAGTGGTTTGATAGAGTGGAAAGAGTGTCAGATTTTCCACTCTATCTTTACATAGTCGC
>ERZ1034876.27-NODE-27-length-100446-cov-10.822106_pt1 | contig 100446 bp, 88 predicted proteins | sample MGYA00520698_ERZ1034876 | MGnify/ENA primary metagenome ERZ1034876 (study PRJEB33766, sample SAMN09781723) | gut metagenome | biome: gut microbiome | host: Homo sapiens | place: Madagascar | study: EMG produced TPA metagenomics assembly of the PRJNA485056 data...
TCACATATTTATCTATAAGTGAATCTATATTTTCTTTTGGAATATTGTTTTTAATTTTATCAAAATCATTATAAAAAGTATTATAAATTGCTGTTATACTTTCTTTGTTTATCATCCTTTCATTCCACTTCAAAAACCTTTTAATTGTTATAATTGAAAATACAATTAGCATTACAGTTGTCACGATATAAAAGCAAGCCATTGTGCTTTTAGATATATTAAAAGTGGTTTCTATTTGGTTGCATATATTGTAAATCGTTTCTTTACAACAAAAGCACACTAAGCAAAAGAACATAACAGCACAAACCAGATAGTTGTATTTGTTTTTCATTTCTATAATCCTTTTCATTATATTGACTACATTTTTTATAATTAAATATACTTCGGAACGACAACGCAGCACATACCTTGCCCCGTTACACAAGACTCTTCATGGAAAGTAAAATACGGATACTGTTTTCCCCAAGAGATAATATTTTGAGGCGTAGGACGAACATCTTCGCCAGAGACCAGAGACATTTTCTGATTGACGTCATTATTTTGATTTGATGCGCAAATGTACGGATATCCGGTCTCGCTTTCTGGACGATGGTATCTTCCAAGCTTCGATTTTCCAAATATCATGTACATCCTGCCGACCATTGTTCTTGACTGTCTCCAGACCGTCATCGGCAACATCTTGTTGGTAATCCTGCTTTCAAATCTGCCAATGCTTTTTCGGGCATTTCACGCAAATAAATCAAATAATTATACGCACCTAAAGCTGAAAGAGAATAGTTGGTAGCCAAATGCTGAGCTGTAAATCCCTCAACCTTAATTGGATTAGGTGTAAACACCTCATCATCCATAATGTACTGATAAAATTCTTTGCAAATATCAGCGTATCGAGCTAATTTTTCATAAGACTTTTCTGCTCTTGTCTGAGAAAGCTTCATGCGATGCAGAATGTATTCAGTAATACCAATCTTATAAAAAGAATTAGCTGTCCACTCTATTTGAGTCTTTGCAATAGAGAGCAGTTCATCAATCACACTCGCTTCGTTGATGACCCGTTCTGCGTCCGTTTTTGAAATGGGAAATTCACAAGGCATATCCTCCTCACGACCACCCCAAAAACGAATATAGGTTTTATCATAACGCTCAACGAGCTGATAACCTTTGTACTCTTTAAGCACATTCATATAATCACACCTTTAATGTTAGCTGCTCGTGCAACATACGGGCTATCCCCCAAGGTATCCCTCGTCCATTCCGAGAGCTTTTTCAAGTTTTCTTGGGTCGTTGTCTGCTCCAACAAGGGCTTGCTCAAGTTCGCTACCTCTGCAAACGAAGGATGAGGACTACGATGGTCTTGGGGTTGACGACAGTCACGGTTCCAGAGTAAGCAACTTCACTTCTGTAATTGTTTTGGCAGATGGCTTTTTTCGTATTGAGCATTGTCTTCTACCTTGCTAATCTTGTATGTTTCTCCATCCACATAGTAGAGCTTCCCCTGCTCCATATTGGGGAACGCATCAGCAAACGATTTATCGGTGTCAACGAAATCCGACTCATCTGTTACATATTTTCTCCTGCTGCTCTGTTTCAATTGTCGAATATACCCACCGTTCTTCTTGAACTCTTCAAAGGTATAGGCTCCGACGACATTCTTGTCTACCCAGCATTTCAACTGCATTTTACCGTTGTTCATAGGCTCGAAGTGCTCATTTGCAAAAGCAATCAGCATAGGCCAAGCCGAATCAATAGCCAAAAAGCGGTAGGCAAAGTTCTTATCCTTCATGGCTTCAACTTTTGAGTTTCGGACAAACGGAGAAGGAATACAAATGTCGTATCTATTCCCATCTGTGCCATCGAACATACCGTACATAAAATAACGATATTCCATCATGTTTCCCTTATCGACTTTATCTATCCGACTTCGCCGCATTGCACTTTTTGCACAGCATCTGCAGGTTGTCATCCGTGGTATGCCCGCCCTTGCTCCAAGGAATAATGTGGTCACCTTCCATATCCTCAAAGGCGTACTCGGTGTTGATGCCATTTGCAACGCACAAGGGACACTTATGCCCTTGCCGCTCATAGGCGCGAAGCTTCTGTGACTCAGTGAACGCGCGAAGTGATAGATGCTTTTCATCACGCCAAGTACGGTCAGAGAGGATGAACGGGATGATGCCTGCCTTCTTAGTTACATCATCATCCAGTACGAGTTTCTTGATGTCCGTTTCCAAAGCGTTGCTATTGTATTGCTTTGAATGATATTGGTTGTAGAGCAGTCCCCATGCCTGTGCATCCGTAATTCCCTTCCGCTTAGTCGCGAACAGCATTTTTGCCCAGTTGATTACTGACTGGAAGTAAAGCCAGAGGTCATTGGCATCCTCGTCATGCTGGTGAATCGCCATGTACATCTGCCCGGATTCCAGACTGTCACGGTCAGCAATCCATGCAAGAGCCTTCTCCAGCAGTTCCTGCCGAATCGGGTTGCCTTTCAGGTATCCGTCAGCCATTTTTGCAGCAACACAGTTGCGCTTCGAGAAATAGTTCTTGGCGTCAGCCAGCCACGGTCCCGTATAGGTAGCGTTCAGCAATTCCTGCGGAGTCAGAACTTCACCAGCGATGTTGATGCGCTTAAACCATTCCAGCTTCTCTGCCTCAGTACCTTCGCAGACATAAACCGTCAATTCATAGTCCAGAATTGCCTGCTTTTCTTCGTTGGTCAAGTTTTGGAAGAACTTGTCGTTGCCGTTGATTTTGATAGGAAAATCCTTGTTGATGTACTGAGCAATAGAGACAGTACGCTGTTGCCCATCAAGGACCTCATAGGTGTCAGCCCCGGTCTTAGACCAATACATGACGTTCAGCGGAAATCCGTTCATCACGGAATCGATGACGGCAGCACGCTGCTTTTCCCCATAAATAAACTCACGCTGGAAGGACGGGCGAATCGTAAGATGGTCATTGTAGCCAAATACACCGCCATCGCCATTGTCCTTGTAGTTCTCGACAAGGTCAGATACCTTGATTTTGGTTTCTGTGATTTTCATAGTTCTTCTCCTTTATCTATCTATTTAACTGCTTTCTAAGAGACTCTGTCCATTTCTCTGCTTTATAATGTACAGAAGTAAAACCGTTGATGTCGGACGGGATGTTGCAACCTTTTGAGCATACAATGGTAACATTTTTAAGACCACACTTATGAATCATATATCCGAGTTCGATGAAAACATTTGGCCTTGCTTGTTTATATTCATTTCCATTTGCGTCTTTTACAGAATCATCTTCTGCCATAAGGACAACAGCTTTTTGGCACGTCTCTGATTTTTTAATTACCATATCAAATACCTATCTTTTTTGTCCTTGCAGGATGAAATGTCATTCGATTTTTTCACCGTTCCTCTCCTTACCTATAGCATATTTAGTCATCGTTTCTGCCCATGGATGAAGACCGTATGTTACATAAAAGCCGTCGCTTCTTTGAGTTGGACGATACACAATCCCTTTTTGCTCTAAGATAAGCATAACTCTATCATTGATGCGCGTGTTCGTTTCACAACCAGACCGATACATTTTCTTGAGCATTCTTTTTTCTTCTACGGATAGCTTATTCCATGTTTTTTCAAGCCATTTAGGGCTTCCAATTTTATATTGCAAATAGCGATTCTTGAGGGCCATAATCATTTTTTGAATGACAACAGCCAGACACATTGCCCCAGAATAAATAGAAATAATGCAATAGAAATTTTCAATTTTTAGTGCATAGATAAAATACGAACTCACGCTTATACAAAGCAATGTAACTCCAAAGGAAAGATACTTAAATACAGAATCTAATACACCAGTCAAATTTTTGACCACATTTGTGGCATCTTGTATATTCATAATTTTAATCACCTATGATTCCTACTTCGTGTTCCACATGTTTTTGGTGTTCGTTTACGGGATGAACATATATTGATATATAGCTAAAAATTGTTCCGTTCGAATTTTCTGAAATTTTGTATTCAATTCAGTCTTCTAACAACAATTCTTTTGTACACAGCTGTTCCATTGATGTTGCAACAATGCGAATGCCGACTCCTCACACTTTCATTTACGCCGAAATAATCGCTGTCAGTATAACGATTTATGGCATCGACTATTTCAAATTGCTTTGGATTGTATTTATCCAAAAATGTTATCGGCACTCCAATATAGTCAAAATAATCACACGGAATTTCATCAACTTTATTTACATTTATTACTTTTGGCAATTCATCATACCTCGGATACCGTTCGTTTACATCCGGCAGAGGATTGCCGTCATCGTCATAGTACCGCTGCCAGAGAATCAGCTTCTCGTGGCGCTTCTGAATGTCGAGGTTGGTATACCACAATTTATTCCCGAATTTTTTGATTGTCCCGTCAGGTTGTACAAATTCTTTTACAGAAGAATATCCAAGCCAGACTTCATTGTCTTTTAGCATCGGGAAAATTTCTTTGTAGGTAATCCAGTTGAGGTCTCCGATGATAACGAATTGCTTGTTATGCTCACGCAGACACTGAACATAGGCTCTTGCAAGGGAAAACGGCGGATTCGTTACCACGATATCGCACTCATCCAGCAGTTTGATGCACTCAGCATTCCGAAAGTCACCATTCCCCTCCAAAGGCGTCTTCACACCAACCTCCACATTGTTGTCATCCCCACCCTCGTACTCCATCTTGTAGGTGGGCTCTGTACGGTCATAGTGTGTGGAAATCAGCTTCTTTAAGCCAAGTTCGACAAAGTTCAGGTGGAAATACCGCCAGAAAGCAGACCAAGTGGGGTCGTCACAGTTGCAGAATACGACCTTACCCGCGAAATGCTTCTTGTAGTGCCGTAGTTCCTCCGCGACATCTTCGATTCTGGTGTAGAACTCATCATTCTTCGCGTCCTTTGCTTTATGTAAATTATCGTTCTTTGCCATCTTCGTATTCTCCCAAAAACAAAACCCCCGATGCCGTAACATCGGAGGCGTAAAAATCAATTATTTATCGTTTAGAATCGCCAGCAACTCATCGAGGCTGGTCACATACCGGTATTTCTCTGCCATCTCGTCAGGCACCGGAATCAACTCGCTCACGTAGTAAAGAACCTGCACACCATTACTGGTGCATTCGTTATACTTGTCGGTATCCCGCTGCTTTCGTGCCTCGAAATCCTTGTCATCGCTGCCGTAGGGGTAAAAGTGCTGCACACCCTGACACTCAATGGCAATGTTCTTGCCCGGCAGGAAGAAATCCAGGCGCTTCTTCCCCATCCACGGGAACATCTTTTCCCGCTGATACTCGATGCCATTGCATTTGAGCATCATGAGCACATCGTTTTCGAGGTAGGACTTCTCGCGCAGGTAATCTTCCGTATTTCGGTAGATTACCGGCTTGGCAGTCTGACTGATAGCCTTGCTGGGGTTCAGCTTCTTGTAGTGAACGGTCGTGGGGCGCACATAGACGACCCTGCCGCTTTGCAGGTGCCGGAAATGCCCGCAGCGCTCAGATTGGAGCACGCAGAACCCTGCAAATGCACGTTTCCCAGCACCGTCATTCACATAGACCACGATGCCCTTTTTGAGGTCCACAATAGTCTGCTTGGAGGTGTTCAGGCATTTTCTGACGTCCCTGACTGATTCCTGCTCGCCGTTCGCGTGTACGATGCGCTGCTCAACCTTCCGACTTAGACACCGCTTCTTCCAAAGACATATCGTATGCAGCCAGATTTGCAGTATCAGCGCCGCTGAGCTCGGAGCCGTCACAGAGTTCCGTATATGTAGGGAATCGCGCTCGGTTCGTAGCCACCGTTCCAGCAGATTGCCAGACTCGTTCAGAACGGAAAGGCAGCCGTATACCCCATTCCGGGTGTTCACCGCCATCATCAGTCCGTCCACGCCGAATTCCTTCTCAGCCCTTCTCAACTCAACGAATGCAGTCATTTCCCGCATCCGCCAGTTATCGGTAGGCATGACCATAGCACAGGTGTTCTCACCCTCAAAGCCCACGAGAATCGGGCACAGGAATGTCGTATCAGCTCTTCTATGGACAAGGATATAGAATGATGCACCGTAGGTGTCATCTACCTTGATAGCGTACTCATCGTAGGGCTCAAGCCCATATTCGCCGCTGTTCAGTCGGAAATCACCAATGACTGATTCGTTGTCGGTCGTGAGTTTCGCAATGGTAGGCAGCTGCAGTATACGAGTAAGGTCCTTGACGACCTTATAGCAATCCGTTCCTTGCCTCTGCATTCGGTACTTGTCATGCGTCAAGTAGAATTCGCGTTGCCATTCGGCGTTTTTATTATTCATGTGTAGTCCTCATTCCCGGCTATTCTCTGCCGAGAATCCGTAGGTATGTTATTTTTCTGAATCGAGTGCTTTCAACATCTGCTCTGCTAATGCCACCGAAAGCAGCGGCGGGACCGCGTTGCCGATTTCAAGGCGTTTCAGACAATCCGAGCCGTAGAACTGATAGTTGTCCGGGAAACTCTGTAACCGTGCTCCTTCTCGTATCGTGAGCGCCCTTGAATCTCTCGGATGGATGCACCTCGATGAGGAGGGACAGGCAAAGTTCCGTGTGATGGTAGTAGCAGGTTTCTCCCACCAGAGTTTGGCGTAGGTGTTCTTGAATCCGCTCTTGGGTCTGAGTTCTTCCGGCAAATCATCCCTTCCCTGCCCGTCTTTGAGCGTTTCCATGATTTTGCGAAGCCGAGCACTGTTGTTTGGGGCTTTGTGCTCCGTGAGCGTATCGGAAGCACCCTGCCGGGTCCATGAAAGGAACTCGTTATCAGGAGGAGCGGCATATACGGCACTTTCCTTCCCACATGAGAGCGCAGGCAGGTCTTTGAGTGCATCATGCAGGGTCACATACGGCAGTAGACCTTCTCCGTGTGTCGGTTCCGGGTACTGAAAGGAATTCTCGCCTAAAAAGCCAACCAGAATGACCCGTTCCCGCAGTTGCGGCACACCGTAGTCTACGGCATTGAGGATTTTGTATTGGAGACTGTACCCGATATTCTCGAATTCCTTGCGGACATGCTCGAACAGGGCTCCGTTATCCATGCTCAGAATGCCCTTTACATTCTCGAACAGGAAGGCTTTTGGATGCAGGATGTTGAGAACGCGCTTGTACTCCATGAAGAGATTCGCCCGTGCATCCATCTGGCGTTTACCGAGCGTAGAGTACGACTGACACGGCGGACCACCGACCACGACATCCACTGTACGGTTTCCTATCGCTTGACGGAGGATATCTTCGGACAGGTCTTTAATGTCGCCCTGCAGCATATTGACCGAAGGGTGGTTGATGGTATATGCTTTCGCAATATCCTTTTGCATCTCGTTCGCCAAGATGATTTCGTAGTGCTCGTTTCTTGAAAAACCATAACTTAGTCCCCCGACACCTGCGAACAGGTCAACGACGGTGTATTTTCTTGTCTCTGGCATGATGACTCCAATAAAAAATCCGGCATGAATCACTCATGCCGGGCAATGACTTTCTTGCTCTTCAATTTTATTCAGGATACGGTACAGTTCCGTGCCCACGACTCTTGCAAGTTCGCAAGGCACTGCATTACCGATTTGTTTATACTTGCTGGTGAGATTTCCGCAAAAGACCATATCTTTCGGGAATGTCTGGATAGCAGCTGCTTCTTTATAGGACAACCGTCTGGTACAACCTTTCCCCCCGAACTGCCAAAGGTCTTTGCCGACCTTCACCATGTCTGGCGACCCAGACCAAAGAGGCACCTGTTTAGCCATAGCCGGAATCGTGAAAGATACGCTGTCCCATGCGCGTTTCCGGTTTCGGGACATGTAGCGCGAGGAGTAGGTTTCTTTGCAAATTTCATCTTCTGTTGCCGGGGCTAAGCCCTCTAACGTCTGCCGGATACTGATACGGTCAGGAAATGGTGTAGGAACATGAAATTCCGCGCTGTACTTCTCTACAAGGTCTTTTCGGATGCCTACAATGAGAATTCTCTGCCTGTCTTCTGGGACATGGTAGTCTGCAGCATTCACAAGGTTGATGGATACCATGTATCCTTTGCTCTCGAAATCTGCGATGATAGCGTCCTTGATTTTTCCGCCGCCCAGTGTCAGCAAGCCTTTGACATTCTCGGCGAGGAACAGCTTCGGCTGCTTCTTCTCGACCAGCTTGACGCAATGGCGGTACAGAATGTTCCGGCTATCGTCGATTTTCCTCGGTCCAGACAGGCTGAAACCTTGACACGGAAATCCGAAAGAAGCGATATCGCAATCTGGGATAGTACCGTAGTCCACTTTCCCGATATCGCCTTCTACCACCGTGGCATCGCTCCACAGCCTATGGGTCTCACAGGCATCGTGATTGAAGTCGTTTGCCCATATCGTATGAAACCCTGCCTGCCCCAAGCCAATATCAAGCCCGCCTGCACCGGAAAATAGCGAGACATGCGTGTATTCTTTGCTCCTATTCATTTTTTTGCTCCAAACAAAAATCCGATGCAGAATCACTCCGCATCGGATGCCTTGTTACTTATTCTAATTAAGTCATCTATCTCTTCCTGCAGGTCTCTGTTAATTTCCGAGTCGCCCGCCATATCTCGCAATACCGTCAAAACTGCTCTTACTGTGATGTTTCCTTGGTGATAGCTCTTCGCTTTTCCATAGTGTTCGATACTGCAGCACTTCTCAAGGATAGGCGTTTTTGTAAACACAATAGCTGTGTTCTTAGCTGCTGCAATAGGAACACCAATGGAGCTTTCCCCACCTTCTATCAGTGCGAGTTTGGCGAGCCAGATGTAGCATCGAAACACATAGAGGATTTCTTCCAAAGAAAAGTCCCGCCAGTCGCGGTGGTTGTAGTTTCCTTGGATGAGAAAAGCTACTTTTCTAAATCCAATTCTCGCTTCCGTGTACTTCTTATTCAGCGCACAAAGACAAGCTATCTGGAATATTGCTGGATAATAGTTCTCGTCCAGTTGCAGCGCTTTCTTGAAACACTGTAACGCTTTTTCGTTATCCGGATGTATCTGCTTTTCAGACAATCCATATCGCAGGTATATTCCTGCTGTGAAAGGCTTTAATTCTTCCGGCGCATGTTCTATTGCATCTCTAAGATATGGGCGTGCATCAAGTGCAAACTGTGCCTGTCCTTCGCACAGTGCTGCCGCTAGACAATACATTGACACGAAGTTTGGCTCTATACGATAGATTTTGTTCAATTCCGAAAGGAGTTTTTGTACCGGCTCTACGGCGGCATATAATTTTATGCGCAGCGGAGCATGTGTTTCCAACGATGCAAGGAGTTCTCGTAAATGTCGCTGTGCATTTACATGGGCATAGACCGCATAGATACTGCTCGGTCCCACGCTGCACTGCTTTGCCATATTGATGAAAGCGTCCGCCATCTTGTTAAGGTAAACAGCTTCCGGCAGATAGTAGTGACCTCTCATGGGAAGAGCCATCAACTCGCCCATCTTGAGTGCTTGGAACGTGCTCTTGATTTGTAGGAACGCAAACAGGTCGAGCGGCCAGAAAGAAGCGTTGATGAGCAAGAGGCTTTGAGTTGCTGCTTCATCATCCTTCCAAATACGGCGGATAATCATATCAAGTGTCGTCTTCTCGAATTGTTCGGCAGAAATCTTCTGGTCAGCGTTGCACAGAATTGCTTTTCCGTTTATCGCCAGCTCTCGCTTCAAGATACGAAAGCTGCACCACATTTCATTTTTCGATAGTACGATGCCTTCCGGCGGTCTGTCTGTAAGAAACAGATGTGTGATTCGCTCACTTCCCGGATTAACGAGTGATTTGTGTTTCTCCAGCATGGTGTCTACCGGCATCATAGTCGTTTTGACTAAGCAGCCAACGAAGGAAAAGAACTCTCTCAGCACTTCTCTTTCAGCACCAAAAGGATGCTCATAATAAATCTGAACAGCCTGAATCGGTTGAGTCACTGACTCTCCTCCTCACAAAAAATGAGTGATAAATGCGCGGAAATGCACAAAAATGCACGCGTGCATTTATTAAACGCACGCGTGCATTTAAGATGTTGTTTATTTGTCGTAGTGCGAAAACATATAGTGGTATTTCCGAATCGGGCAGTCTGCCTTACCCTGTACCCTGTCGTTGATGGATGCTTCCCACCTGCGGCCGCACTTGGCGCAGACCCAGCGGACGACCTCTGTGCTGGAAGCTGACGCTTGCATCGGGTCAATGTCTGTGTTGTTCGCATAGTCCCAGTCGTTGAGTAGGTCTGGGTGAAATTTACCCATACTTTTTGGTTCTGACATGTATACCTCCTTTACCCCCACAAACGGCACACATAGCTATATGCAAAAGCGATGAACGACGAAAGCGCTAAGAGACAAACAAGGATTACGCAGCTATTCAGCAGTTTCTTAAAAGCATCTCCGATTCGATTCCACAAGTTGATTTGAATTTCCAGTTCCTCTATTCCGCGCTTCTCCTCAGAAAATTGCTCATCCTCTTCCAGCGCCAACCGCAGGTCTAGCGTCACGCCACCGGCGTCGAACATATCGTCGTGCTCTTCTTTGCTTTTGGCATCTTCTTTGAGCTGCCCACGCCGGATTTTACGCCAATTCGTGATTTTCTTCTGCAGTGCTGCGTCTTTTGCGTTCTTCTTATCAGTTTTCTTTCGCAAAATATAAAAAGTCACAATACAGCAGACCGCTGATACTGCAGCAAGAACCGCTAGAAAGATGAATGTTGGTCGCGTTCCGCAGAGGAGCAGCATTACCATGGCAAGTATTGCCACAAAAGACAGTGCAGCTTGCATTTTTTTTGCCCCTTACATGACTCCGAATTTGCGCTTTAGCGCATCCAGAGCGTCTTCTTGTACTTTGCCATCCAGAATAACCGCGTAGTTTTCGCCGCCGTCGATGGCAAACCGGTCAAGTTCCCCATGCAGCGAGATAAGCCCGGAACCACGTCCGCGCAAATACCGCTGTACATCTGTCTGCGGGAAGGACTGAACCTTATACCAGTCGTTCCAGAGAGAGTCCGGTGCGTATTTTCTGGTATAGTCCTGCCAAGCCTTGTCCGCAGCCTTATAGTCATCCTGAAAATTCAGCTTCTGCTTCCATGTGACAAATAAATCCACATCGTGGACTTTCGGTCTGTCCGAGTTCACCAAAGAGCCAAATACAACCAATTCGTTGACAGTGTAAAGGAACGGGCGCTCCGCCTTTCCTTCGTTGATAAGAATTGCGCGGTCAACGGCTTCGAGACACCGTTTTTGAGCGATTGCTCGGTTAAATTCGCGTTTTTTCGATTCCGCCATGGTTCCTCCAAAAAGAAAAGCCTCGCGCAGAATCACATCCACGCGGGGCTCGAAAGATAGTCGAATGATATGCAACAGTTTAATCATCGCAATATCGTTGTTATTTTTGTTTGTTGGTCTATTTTCAAAAGATAGTGAAAAGATACAGAAAGCCGCAGAAGACAACTCCTCTGCGGCTCCCCACTTCTTCACTTTACAGTTCTTATTCTATTCAATTCGCACGAATGTGCAAGGTTTTATGGTAAATTAGGTTGCGAAAAAGCAGCCCGAAATTCGAGCGGTTCAGATATGTATTGGTTAGTTATCGCTGGACAGCAGTTTAGAAACGTCTACATTTTCCTGTGCAGCAGTTGAAACTTCAAAATACTCACGCTTCTCAACGCCACTCATTGAGGCAATGAGGCTGCCCGGAAAGCGGCGAATTGCACCATTGAGAGTCTGCACAGCGTTGTTGTAGTCGCGGCGGGCAACAGCAATGCGGTTCTCGGTGCCTGCGAGTTCTGTCATCAGACTCTGATACTCTGTGTCGGCTTTCAACTCCGGGTAATTCTCCGTCAAAGCGTTTACATAGGTCGTATAGGCTTCGTCTGCTTTCTTCTCCCCTTCTACAGTGCCGGATGTACGCATCGCAACGATGTCAGTAAGCGTCTGTGCCTCGTATTCGGAATACGACTTTACGACCGCTGCAAGGTTTGGGATGAGGTCGTAGCGGCGCTGCAACTGGTTCTCTACCTGTGCCCAGCTACTGTCTACGTTCTCGTCCATAGACTGCAGGTGATTGTAGCTTCCGATGAAGAAGGCAATCACCGCAATAATAATAGCAAATGTTACGATGACCGCAACGTTACTATTATTACGGGTAGTCTGCTTGTTTTCAGTGTTATCGCTCATAATTATGTCTCCTTTGTTCTCTAATAAATCTTATCGTGCGTTCTGGATGTGCTGTTACCATCCGCCGGAAGCACCGCCACCACCGGAGGAACCGCCTCCCCAAGAGCCACTGTCGTCATCGCTGAATATGTCGAAGAAGCCCCATCCACCGGAAGAATTGTCATCATCAGAGTCGTTCGAATCGTCGTCATCATCAATGTAGGGCTCACCATTCTTGCGAGCTCTCCGCTTCCTGCGTTCCTTGATGCCATCGTGGATGGCAGAGATGATGCAGCCAACGACAAGGGATTCCGTAAAAATGGCAAAAATCAACGAGAAAACATCGCCCCACGTCGGTGAGCTTTTCTCTGTTGTCGTGTCTGCTTCTCCATTCAGAACATTCTCCGTCTTGGAAACTGCCGCTTTGATGCCATCAGCGTAGTTGCCCTCTTTGAAGTACGGTGTCATCGTGTTGATGATTTCCGCTGCTTTCGTATCCGGGATGGTCCCTTCCAAACCATATCCTACCTCAAGGCGAAATTTGCGGTCGTTGAGGGCAATTAACAGCAGGAGACCATTGTTCTTCTCGGAATCACCAAGTCCCAGTTCGCGGAACAGGTCATTGGCTTTCGTCTCAATATCCTGCCCGTTTAGCGTCTCAATCGTATATACTGCGAGCTCAACCCCTGTTCGCTGGTTGATTGCATAGAGCATATCCTCGATTTCAGACTCTTGTTCCGCCGTCAGCATCCCGGCATTGTCCGTTACCATCATATCCTTAGTTGGAGCTGCGAATGCCGGAACGATAGTCCCGATGGCAATGCCTAAGACGATAGCAATGGCAAGGCACAGAGAAAGGATACGCTGTACAGGCTTTTTGTTGTGCATTTTTGACCTCCTATCTGCCTTACCACCCACCGGAAGCTCCACCGCCGCCGGAAGAGCCGCCACCCCAAGAACCGCCAAACGAGCTACTAAAAGAACTTCCGGCAGATGAATAGTCGTCATCGTCAGAATCCTTTATGCTTTGATTCTGCTGATGCAGCATGGCATATGTCAGTGCCGCACCGCCGATGATGGGTGTTGCATTCGGCTTTTCCTCTTCCTGTTCAGAAGGTTTGCTACTTGTATCAAAAGTATTGGTTTCACCTTTCTGTGATTCCTTACGCCTGCGTGCTCCTTTTTCAACTCTGTGCCGTTTTCTTTTTGTGGGCTTTCGTTCTTTTTCTTCTCGATGTTCCCGCTCTTTCTCCCTCTCTTCGGCTTCTTTTGCTTCTTTTTCAGCCCTGCGCTGTTCTCTTTCTATGAGTTTTCGCTCTTCCTCTTCTTGGCGTTTCCGTTCCTTTTCCCGTTCTTCAGCTTCTTTCGCTTCTTTGGCAAGAATTTCCTGCCGCTTTCTCTCTTTGAACGGTTTGAACTTCCCGGCTTTCCAGAGATTGTAGAAGTTTTCCTTCGTTTCCGGCCAGTTCAACCAGATTGTAGACCCTAAAAGTAGGTAGCAAATTCCTAGAACGAGCCATGCTGCTTTGAGGGAGGGTGTTTGATTGGCTTCGTTATTCGATGCTGTTTGTGCTGCCCAATCCTCGGAGATTGTGTAATTGCCGGAACTATTCAAAACAACAGCCGTTTGCTTTACTGCTGCTTTAACGCCATCCCCATAGTTGCCTTCTTTGAAGTAAGGGGTCATCGTGTTGATGATATTGGCAGCTTGCGTGTCGGGAATGTCTCCCTCTAACCCATAGCCGACTTCAAGGCGGAACTTGCGGTCATCGTAGGAGATGAGCAAGAGCAGTCCGTTATTTTTCTCTTTGTCCCCTAATCCTGTTGTTCTGAACAACCTGTTTGCATATGTTTCAATGTCTTCGCCGTTTAGAGATTTTATGGTGTATACCAGATACTCGATGCCAGTCTGCCGGTTGATGCTGTAGAGCATCTCGGAGACTTCCTGTTCCTCTCGGTCTGAAAGCATCTCGCCGCTGTCTGTCACCATCATATCTTGCGTCGGTGCAGCGTATGCGGGGACGATTGTGCCGACGAGGACAAGTAGTACGATGAAGACAGAAAGAATAATAGATGGAATTTTCTTTTCCGTTTTATACCCCATAGTATCCCCCTTTAAGTGATTGTTTTTAATTTTACGCAATTCGCACGTTTCCGCAACCGAATCTTTGATATTTTATGTCACTTAAAAAAGAATAATTGGGGAGATTGTAAACAAAGAAAAAATTTTTAAAAAAATGCTTGCATTCACTTGCGAATTGTCTAAAATTGTATATAGCAAGCAACCACTTTAGACAGCTTTAGACATTTGGAGGGAAAAACCATGATTTATGTAAAACTTGCAACACCCATCATCCTGACCGCACAAATCCCGGAGATTGCCGAAATTCTCGGCATTGAGAAAGAGCTTCTGTGGAAGCTCGTGTCTTTTTCGACTTATGCTTACGCCGAGAAAAATGGCAAGCGAAACATTGTAGCTTTGCCGAACCCCGCTGCGGACTTTACCGAAGCCGTTGCTAAATATGACAAGGTATACTACGGCGCAGAAGCTGCCTTGAAAATGGCAAAGGACAAAGGCGTAAAAATCACTGCTTTGAACCGCATTGAACTTGGTGCAGATGTATTTGAGGAAACAACTCCCGCTCAGTTTAAGGACATCAGCCTTATGACTGCTAATATTGAACGTCTCAGTACGCGCATTGGACGCTTGGCTGCCCTCAATGCGCCCGATGTCATTTATATCAATGAGTGCCGGTTGTTGCGGAGATGCGTACAGGCGCTCGAAAACAATCGCAGCTTCTCTTCCCCTGCAAAAGCGACCGATGGACATGTCTTGTACTCTCTGAACGATATCGGCTATTCCCTCATTACCGGCTGGGATGTTTCTGCTGCCAAGGCAAAGGATGACAAACAGGCTGACAGTTCCGGCTTCAATGCTCAGTACATGGCAAAGCTCGTCCGCAGAGCGATGGGTACGAAGTCGCAGGAGAAGTTTGCTTTTGAAGCTGGGCTTTCTCGCTCCTACATTGCTTCTCTGCTCAGTGGCAATGCCAAGTCTCAGCCGACGGAGAACACGATTCGGAAGCTCGCCAATGCCACGGACATGGTTACGGAAGATGAGTTCCGTGTGGCTTGTGGGTATGAGGAGCTGACCAAGGATAAAGGCAAGACCGTCTCTAAGTTCCGTGCCCACATGGATGATGCGGCTTGGCAGCGCTGCAATATCGAATGGTTCCTTTCCTTTCTGAAAGAAACTATCCCTATGGCGATTCCCTTTACTTCTACAGACATTTTGCTGAACCTTTTTGAGAGTAAGTACGGGGATAAAGACGACCAGTTTACGCTTGAGAAGGTCTCTGCACCATTTGAGTATCATGTTGATGGCTCTGCAGCGAATGTCATCCTGCCCTTGCGTCTTCGCTGGTTCAACCTCAAGAGGATGATTGTTCAGACTTTGTATGTTGGGCTCCTTGGGCATTACAGCAAGAACGATGAGCTGTATGTCACCAGCTACATCACCTCCGTACAGGACCTCTATGACAATGTTTCTTGTCTGCATAAGGTCATCGACCCGATTCGGGATAGAAACCTTGCCAACGGTGTCGACATCATGCTGTTTCCTGTCTTCTATACTGTCGCTTGTGTGAAAGAGGCATACGAGGAAGTTTGCCAGAAGGTTGTTAAGTCCATCGACGAATATTTCGAGAAGATGGTCAAGGTTCATGTCACCGGCGTAGGGTTTTACACCGACATTCTTTCAGACGAAAAATTCGTTGCGTTCATGCAGAGCCATGAAAAGGTGCTGACCTCTCCCTCTGCACCTGCCGAGCTTCGTGACATTTACGAAAATGTCGTTGTACGGCACGGGAAACCCTCTGATTTCTTTGTGGAAGATTCCGATTTCGACTGCAGGGCGGCTGTCATTGCCCATGTGATGAACAACGAGACCACTCTTTGCGCCGGGCATGATATTTTTGATGGTATGTTTACCAACAAGGATGACGATGTCTCGAACCGTCCCTGCGTATCTGTTGCTGACAAGGAGTACGCCCGCCTGCATTCTGAATTTGGGCTTGAAAAAAAGTCGGTTTTGGATACCATCGAAAAGTATGCCAAGGAGCTCGGTTTGGAGTATGGCGATGTCAGCTACTATATGATGTGCGATTCGAAGTTCGCTGATGACATTGGCGAGATTGTTAAATAAAACATTTCTGCATTGTTCTGGAGGATGCTCTTTCCGGTACAGATTTAGCGTATGCTGCGGTTTCTCAGCATTGACTGGTATAGGCGCCAAACAAAAAAAGAAGGCTGCTACCCGTGATGGGCGGCAGCCTTTTGTTGTGCTTATTGTTCTGGTGTTTGCTTCATGTATTGTGCGTATGCTTCTTTTGTGTGCCTAAGTGTTTGGATTTTAATTGACAAACCTACAATATCAATAATTGGATATACGGCAAAAAATATCCATCCAAATATCATTGCTGCACATGCAAATGCACCTGTAAAAATCAAGATTACCCACCCGAAATATGGAAGCATTGTTACGTCATATGCGATTCTAAAAATTGTTTTTGTAACTGCGAAAAAAATACCAAACGTTCCATGTTTTATCATATATATAGCACTACAAATCCCCGGAAGTACAAAAAGCATAAACAAACCAATATAATCACCTATAATACCAACATCGATATTTATATCCAATACAGTACCTAACAAGATTAACAAAAAAGCAGATACGGCAATCATAACCCAAGTAATTGCAGCCGTTATATCTGCTTTTCGCATTCTTTTGCATTCACATATCGCAGCTTCACAGCTATCTGCATCATAAATCATGTCATCAATATTCTGGTACATTGTTCTTCCTCCATTGCATAAGTGCCGCATTTTTTACCTTTACTTTTATAATATTAAGTTCGCACACTTATGCAATGATTTTTGTGCAAAAAGAAAACGAGAACGCCGTCATTAACGGAGTCCTCGCGAAAGATAGTTCTTTCTGATTACATTAGTATTGTACCTCGACTCGCACATCTATGCAAGATTTTTTGGTGACAGGCATTCACTTGCTCAGATTCGCCAACTCTTCCGGGTTATACGCGATAGACACCATCGTGAGAGTTGTGCCGTAGTTGTCGAAGTAAAACTCAATGTTGTAACCGCTATCCGTCCAGTAGTTGAGCGTACCCGTCAGGTCGTTCTTCTTGGTAGCAGCTTTCTCATCGTAGTTCCAGCCTGATACAGGCTCACCATACTGAGACATCGTCTTCAGAACATCATCAAAGGTAGCATTCTCGGTAATGCCAAGGAACATAAACTGGATGCCGTCTTCTGTCTGCAGATTGCGCAATCCGCCAAACTGGAAGAAGGTAGGAATGATGTTGTTGGCATTCGGAAGAGCATCACTCTTATAGATACCGCCGGGCCCATGAATCACGAGCTCTTGGTTCTCCCCGATAGCATATTCCAGCACCCAACGGCTGAAATTCAAGTGAGAGTTATCGGTGAACAGGTCGCCATAAGCCTGCTGCAGCGTTCCTACAGAGTCGTTGCAAGGCTTGATGTCTTTGCCTTCAAATGTAACCGTCAGCGTATCACTCGGCATCTGAATCCGTGCTGTGTTATTCTCAGCAAATACCACGTTCTCCGGCTTTTCGATGATGGGTCCTTCCGTCGGTACAGGCGTACTTTCCGCGCTCTCCCCTGTCATAACATCTGTCGGCTGTTGCGTTACTACCTTTGTCGGTCTTGTATTTCTCCGTTCTACAGCAGCAGTATCTGCGTATCTCGGTACACATCCCGTGAGGGACAATACAGTAATCCCCGCGAGAAGAAAAGCAGTAAGTCGTTTCAACTTGTTCCCTCCTCAGTAAATATCTAATCATATATAATTATTGTAGCCAATTCGCATATTTCTGCAAGATTTTCACAGCAAACAAAAAAGAGCCCCATGCAGATGGTGGTGTCTGCACGGGGCTGCCCTTGTTAGTCTTCGATGCCACTGTAATAGTTTTCCAAACTACTGTTAAACAGGTAGTATGCCAGATTTCCGATTTTTTCGAGGTCGTTATCAGTGTTATCGACCATGCGCCTAATGGCAGAACCATCCTTCAGGCTGCGCATACAGGCATACAACATCAAATATGTATTGACAAAATTTGCCTGTTCTTGCTCAGCATTTCCTTCGAATGCATCCGGCAGGCATTCGCAGGCAATGTGTGTAGCAAGACGGTTCCATGTAGGAAGGAACAGCGCACTGTCTACATCGTCCAAATCGCGTTGGACACGCATGATGTACTCGTTTACGCCCATGTCTTCACATATGGGGAACTCGATGTTCTCAAACTGGTTGCGATGGTAGTACAGCCAAAGCATGGCGTTCGCCATATTCACGCAATCTAACGCCAAGTCTTCGGCTTTCGCATCGCTCAGAGATACGACGCGTACAGTGGAAGCATCGAGTCCATTTGGGTCGTGCATGTCCACAATTTTATAAGCATCTTTGCCTGCACGAGGCTTGTTCCTGATGAACTCTTGAAAATCCTTAGCAAATGCAATGAGGATTTCGTGAATACGTGCTTCTGTTTCTTTTTCGCTCTGGGCGTTCTGATTGCTCATGCTGTGCTCCTTTGTTCTGTTACTGATTATTTTGCAGGCTCGCTAACCCTTCTCGGCGGGACAGCTCGCCCGGTGTGTATGAGATGAAAACGGAACTCAGATATTTTCCAAACGCATCAAAATTGAATTGGATATCATACCCGCCTTTGGTGAGATAACACAGCACTCCGGCGCGGCTGCCACGCTCTTCATCTGTTTCTTTGGTGTAGTTATGACCTTCATACGGGTCACCGTACTGGCTCATTGTTCTCCAGACATCGTCAAATGACGAGTTTTCCGTCATGGTGAGAAATTCGAACTGCGTACCTTCCTCTAGTGAAAGTGCGCTCATTTTTTTGAACATGTACGAATCTGGGATAACATCTTTGACATCCGGCTCGTCTTCAGTCTTAAAATCATCTGAATGAGCTGTGACCGTCAATTCTCCGTCGGGACCGACAACATATTCCGGAGTCCACCGGTTTACGGTAAACCGCGAGTTGTCTACAAATGTGTTTTCAAACGACTCTTGCAGCGTCTCCGCTGTATCTCTGCCGGGCAGGATTTGCTTGCCACGCAATGTGACTTTGATGCTTTCCTCCGGTAAGTCGATGAGTTTGCTTGTATCGTACTCGATAACCACATTGTCCGGCTCATCATATTCCGATTCCGAGTTTGCATCGTCCTTATCTTCGGCATCTGAAACTTCCGCTACTTCAGATTCCACAACGCTGGTTGTTTCGTTGCTGCTCGTGCCTTGCGTCTTTTTTGCTGCACATCCACTGAATGTGGTCAAGACCATCCCTGCAGCGAGGGTAAATGCTACTAATTTTTTCATGCTTATCGCCTTTCCTTCTGTTGTGTATTTGTAGTGCTAAGACCAATGATATGTAATTCGCACGATTTAGCAAGAATCACAGGTCCTCGTCGATGGCTTGTAGGATTTCCTCTTTGGTGCCCCGGACGGAGGTTCCATTGTTGCCGTAGGCGGCTACCAGCGCTTGCAGGATTTTCTTTTCCTCATTTTTGGCAAGGTCCGGCATCCAGATGGAATAGTCATCTTCGCTGTGCTTGAAGAGAATGCCTTTGATTTTCGGATTTTTGTTGCTCATATTATACCTCTTTTTGTCAAACAAACCTATTGCCGTATAGCAGCAAAATGCTGTAACTTTGACGCTATAATGCAATATGCTGTTAAAATTAGCTGTGATGAACTATGTATAAAGTGTAAATAAACGCTATGCAAGATTGATTATATCAGTGAAATGTGAGATAATTAGTACAAACAAAAACACAAAACAGGAAGTAAATACCAATGAAATATTAGCAATACGACAAATAGACATACAATTAGAGTGACGGTATAAGATTGAAATGACGAACCTATTGCCGTATAGCAACAAAACGCTGTGTCGCAGTCTGTATGACCGCATAAGATTGAAATAAAAGATAAGATTTGCAGCAAAATTTCAACGACAAAGCAGCCCATGTTGGCTGCATAAGATTGAAACGCCGGTTGGGGACACTGCAAAGCACCCAGACGCGGCCCACGTGGCTACCAAAAACTAAAAATGTCGCAGTCCGTGCGGCTGCGTGGAAAAGAACCTCTACCAATTACGGTAGGGGCTCTTTTTCCTTTGTTTACTTTTACTCTTCGTCCTTAAACCCCATCAACGGATACTTCTTGCCCGTCGCCACACCAAGCAGCTCGTTAAAAACGAGTCTCGCCAGATTGACAACCTGCTTGTCGCGGCTATTGTACGCTGCAAAATCGTCGCGGGTCTCTTGCAGTGCATACGCAATCATGTACACACCAACATATAGGATGCTACTCATTGCCTCCCGCTCGTCTTCGTCCTGTGCATCTGTGCAGTCTCTGACAACTGCCTCAATGTACAGCTTCCAAGATGGGTCATACAGTTCTCCGCCAACGCCGTTCATGGCAGTTCTAACGGCTTGCAGCATTTCATCATTAGTTTGATTTTCGACTCCTTCTACGCATTTCAATGACGGATGGGCAAACCCATCAGTCAAGGTAAAGAAATGAACAAGTCGCTCCGAAATTCCAACAGCGTAGTCCACCAAATTGGTGGCAAAATAGTCGCTGTACAGCACATATCGTGCATGATGCCGCGCTGCTTCGCCCAAGTCAGAAGGCTCACGCAGCATATACATGTCGTTTTCAACTTTCAAGACAAGTGTCTCGTATGTTCTAAACATTTCAATTAGGCTCTCAAAATCTCTCTGACTATAATCATTGTTGGCCGCCTGCAAAGTCTTGTTCAGCATTTTATTATCCTTTCTAACCCAACAACAAAAATAGCAGCACTCTCGAAAATCGGGACTGCCGCCATTGGATACATCTTTGAACTTATAATCTCAATTTTACTCAATTCGCACGAACGTGCAACACTTTTCACGGTGAAAGGTAACATTTCTTTGTATTTTGCATTATGTATAAAATGTAAATAAACGCAATACAAGGTTGATTGCAAATGTGAAATGTGAGATAATTGGTACAGATGAAAAAAGCGGTGCGAATCGTAAGCAAACACAAAATTCTCGTGAGCTTCGCACCAACAAACATAGCAAAACGGAGGTAGGTGCCAATGAAATATTAGCAATGCACTATAATTACAGCATCAAAAGACAGCAAGATGCACAATGCTACATTATGTAAAAAATGTGGTCGTTGTATGCTTTTGCTGAAGCAGTCTGCGTGACTGCGAAAGATTGAAATTTTCTGGCAGTTTCGTTATTACTTTAGATGCCACCGAAGCAGTCTGCGTGACTGCGAAAGATTGAAATTGGAGGTTCCACAAGTGGACACACTCATGCAGGGGAAGCACCGAAGAGAAGCTGCGTGAAATCCGGGCACGGGCGACATAGCCTACGCGGCTACATAAGATTGAAATAGAAAGCCCTTATGATGGCGAACCACCAGATGGCTGTCGCAGTCAGTATGACTGCTGAAAATTGAAAATGTCGCAGCCCGTGCGGCTGCGTGGAGAAGAACCTCTACCAACTGCGGTAGGGGCTCTTTTTCCGTCAAAAAATAGCGACTCTCCGAAAAAATCAGAGGGTCGCTTTTTTATCAGATGTTAAAATGTCTCATCGAGTTTTGCACACACTATGAAGCGTGTCTCATAGGTATCTGCGCCGGAACAGGTAGACAAGATGAGAACCTTGTCGTCCAACCCAACATCCGTAGCATACTGGTTGTAGGACAGTGCCTTCATATTGGCGACTTCATTAAGAAAATACTCATCGTCGGGGTTTGCGATGACGTATGTCGGCTCGACGGGGTAATCAGCTACCGCGAAAATCTTCCAGCGCGTCTGATGACCGCCGACAGTAAAATACACATAGCGGTGTTCTTTTGCGAAGTTTACGTCTCTGAAGTGCTTCAGAACGCTGAATTTCATATGCAAGCTGTTGCCGTTACTGTGTCCGAAGATGATAGTTACACGGTACAAGTCATCTACGCTATTCACATCCCACTCAGAGGGAACATAATATGCACCCCAGATGCTTTCTCTGTCCCATTCGTTATGGGTCAGATAGAAGTTATCATCGGTAGGATGCTGCAGAACAGGCTCTTCGGTGACGTCCACACCGGGAACGGTAAGATACCCAATAAGGTTCTGAGAATACGGAGGCTTAGGGGTTGCTTCCGGTTCGTCTTCCGTTGTTGTCGGCTCACTTTCCGGTACAGCGGGCGGCGGGGTCTCCTCCGGTCCTTCCACATCATCGGAAATTTCACCTGTATCATACGCTGGAACATGATAGTAGTCGTAAGCCTTGTAGCCGATATAGCCGAGGATTCCTACCAGTGCGATGGCGATAAGAACCAGCAGCACCGTCCAGATAGAAGGCTTTCCCTTCCCTTTCTTAGACGGCTTCTTTACGGGCTCTTCCTCTACCGATTCATCTTCTTCGATGTCTTCCAGCTCTGTTTCGTCTACTTCCGGTTCTTGCTCTTCTTCATAGGGTTGCACAGGCTGCTCCGGTACGAGCGTCTGCTCAAAGGACTCTTCCTCCGGGATGGAAGGGATAAGGCGCTTGGGCATGGGTATCACCCCCAATTACTTGGACGCTTCCGCGACAGAACGCTCATACACATCAAGGCAATATCTGCCCATGATTTTGTTGTAGAGGCATTCCTGTGCCAGAGGTCCTTTGCCGTAAGTCTCTGCGGCATAGTCGTAGTTTGTCCCAATATAAGCTCGCACATCATCCTCCGTAGGCTTGTATCCCTGCTCTTCGGCAAGATACTGTGCTGCAAGGCTGAGTTTGATGCCATCTTCCGCATCAGAACGGAGGCTCTCGCTGTATTCCTCAGAGGAGCTATAGTTGCTGTAAGTCTGAACGAATGTCTCAAGGTCCATGTCGTAGGCTGCGGCTTCCTGCTTGACATAGTTCAGATTTGTTTGAAGGTTCATATCGACCAAGTCAGTGATGTCTTTCTTGACCTTCATGTTGTCCAAGAAATACTGCTGTACGTCGCTGCTCACCTGATTCAGACGCAGATTCTCTTCCACGTAATTGCGGAGAAGCGCAGTAGTCGTAATGGCTGTACCGTCCTGCAGGGTCTTACCGCTCATAATGCTGGTAGCGTCTGCATCGGTCATGCTATATTCAGAAATCTTGTTGAGTGTCACATGGAAGACTGCTTCCTTGTTTGAAAGCTCAATTTTTTGTTCGCCAGTGGTGCGGTCTGTGGTAGAGCCGTAGCCATCGGGGAATGTGACGGTCACATCAAAGGAATCTCCTACATTATGACCCACGATTTGGTCTTCAAAGCCGTCAATGAAGGTCCCGGAGCCGAGCTGGAGGTTGTAGTCCTCCGAAGTGCCGCCGGTAAAGGCTACACCGTCTACCGTGCCCTCATAGGCAATGTTGACAACATCGCCGTTCTGCGCGGCACGACCCGTCACTTCTTTCGTGAGGTTGTAATTGCTTTGGAAAGCGTCCAGTTCTTTCTGGATAGCGTCATCCGTCACCGTGTAGACATCCTCGCTGACCGTAAACGTCTCATAACCCTTCGGCATCTTGATGTACTTGGACGCCGTCACATTGCGGAAGTATCCGTCATCGTCCAGCCCCAAGTCATACTCAATCGCCGCCGTCTCCCCCGTGGCGGTCTCTGCCGTTGCGGTTTCAGCGGTCGCTGCATCCGTATCCGTTTTGCTGCAAGCCGTCAGACAGGCGCTTGCAACCACCATAACAGCAAGTGCTGCTGCAAGTTTCTTACGCATTTGTTTCTCCTTTGCAGATACTCAAAAAGCCCCGGCGACATGAGAGCCTGCCGGGGCGATTAACATTTAGCCGAACATGAACGGGATGTGGAGCAGCAAACCATAGACTGCATCCATCACACCGATGATGACGGCAGACACGGCACTGACAGCCAGCACCGCGCCGGTACGACGGAACGTGTTCGGCATCGTGGGCCACGTCACATTGCGCGGCACCACGAGGTTGCGCAGCATCGTGGGGGTCTTCTTGATGAAGCCGGGAATCGCTTTCACGAAGGAAACGATTGCCTCCCTAGCCTTTTTCAGTTTCTCTTTCATCGTGCTCACCCTCCGATACCGTTCACCACAAACATCACGATTGCGATGACGAGCAGGACTGCCGTGCAAATCGCAACGAGCTTGTTTGCGGAGTTCTTGTTGCTGTCTTTCGAGTTCTTCATCATAGAACCGCTCAGACCGTTGATAACGCCAAGCGCGTTCTTGTCAGCCTTGTCCATAGAGAGCGTCACGGCGCAGACCAGAACAGAAGCCAGCAGAATCACCACGCACAGGATGATTTCATAGATAGCCATGTTGCCCTCCCCTTAATACAAAAAGCCTTTGTGATGGCGAACCACCAGCTGGCTGTTGAGCGAGTCAATGACTTCGAGGGCAACGCCTGTGACAATCAGCAGGCTCGTACCACCAAAGTGCATATTCAGACCCGTGACTGCCGTTGCCAGAATCGGCACACAGGCAATCACAGAGAGGACGAACGCGCCGGACCCGGCGAGAGAATGACAGGCTTTGCGCAGGTAATCGCTCGTAGTACGCCCCGGACGAATTCCGGGGATGCTGCCACCGTTCTTGCGCAGGTTGTTTGCCATCTCGATGGGGTCAAAGGTGATGTCGATGTAGAACAGGTTGAATGCGAAAATCAACACGATATACACCACATCATAGACCCAGTTGCGGGAATTCCAACTTGCCAAAGCCAGATACAGCTTCGGGTGTTTGTTGTAGTCCATGAACATCGTGATGAGCGACGGCAGACTGCAGATGGTGGACGAGAAGATGATAGGCATAACGCCTGACATGATAAGTTTCAGCGGGATGTAGCTTGACTGACCCGCAGAAGACTTACTGCCAATCGTCTTACCGGCATACTGTACCGGTACGCGGCGCTCCGCATCACTTGCAAAGACCACATAGAAGGTTGCCGCCAGAACGAACAGGATAACGCCGGGAATCATCAGATAATACCACCAGCCCTTTTCCTGCGCCATCGCAATAGAATTCTGGAACAGGGAAATGACGGAATCCCAACGGGAAATGATGCCAGTGAAGATGATAAGGGAAATACCGTTGCCGATACCCTTTTCATCAATCAACCAACCAAGCCAGATAACGATTTGTGAGCCCGCTGTGAGCAGGGCAATAACCGTAATGGCTTCAACCACCTGTGAGATGCCGGAAGTGTACTTCATTGCACCGTAGTTCTTCATAACAAAGAAGTAACCTACAGCGGTAATGACCGCCAACCCACAGCCCACATATTGGGTGATTTTGTTGATTTGTTTTTGACCGCCGATATCCTTACTGATTTCTTCCAATTTGGGGATAGCCACTGTCAGAAGCTGAATGATGATGCTTGCGTTGATATATGCCGATACGCCAATGGCGAATACTGCGCACTGGGACAACGCTCCGCCCGAAACGAGGTTGTAGTAGTCGAGCACCGATGTGCTGCCAAACATCGCCGTGAGCGCCGTGGTATTGACGAACGGAATCGTCACACCGCAGCCAAGACGGTAAATCAGCAGGCACAGAACGGTAAAGAGAATCTTACTGCGAACATCATCTACCATCAGTTTCTGGAAGATGTTGCTGTTCGAGTAAGACTTTTTGATTCTAGGCTTTTTAGCCTTGATTTTGGTATTATCCAAAACTTACTCCCTTTCTCGGCATAAGCCCCATCTAATGTGAAGCTCTGCCGTCAGTTTGATGTCTTTGTTCTGAGAGCCGTCTTATCAGGCGGTCTCGTTCTCGCTCTTCTCGGCAGGAACCGGTGCAGGCTCGGCACTCATATTGCCGGACAGCATCGGCACGCCCTGCTTTTCCTTTACTTCGGCGGCGGGAACATCAGGAACATTGACATCGGGAGCAGCAGGAGCCTCAACGACAGGTGCGGCAGGCTCGGTGACGGGGGTAGTCTCAACAGCAGTGGTCTCGGCAGGAGTCTGAACAACAGTCTCCGTCTGCTCCTCTGCGGTTGTCTTCTCCCGGCGAGCAGCGACCTTTGCGAAATGCTCATTGCGTTTCACACGGCAATCCTTGCAGCGAGTCGGCAGCTTGTAGTTATGAGAAGCGTACCAGTACAGCTCACGGTTCGTAAACTGCAGCGGCTTTCCACACTCGGCACAGGTGCTCTCCAAGCCGATATTGTCCAGACCCTTCTTTACGAAGTCGCGGTGCAGACGGCGGCAGTCAGGGCAGCGGGTCGGCATAGAATAGCCACGCTTCTCAAGGAAGTCATGCTCACGGTTCGTGATGACGAATTCCGTACCGCAGTCGGCACAGGTACGAGTCTCAAACGCCTCGCCGCCCTTCATGCGGGCTTCCTTCATTGCCTCGTCCTCCGCACGGCGCTTGGCGAAGTCCTCGCGCATACGGCACTCGCGGCACAGCGTCTCCTCCTCAGAGGCCGCACTGAACGGCTTGTTGCACTTCTCGCAGGTTTTGCGGAACTTTTTCGCAGCATCTTTCATGTTGTTGGTTCTCCTTTTTTGTTGTTTGTGTGTTATTTTTTGGTGTGGGTTTCAGTGTTATCCTCGTTTTCAGGATACACCTATTATACCACACTATTTACACTTAGTCAATCTCGATTCATAGCACGAAAAAAGCCCTGCTTTTGTGCAGGGCATACAATTTTCGTCTCAGATAGATATCTTTTCAACCAATTTATGGTCTTTTGCAGCGAATGAGCTTTACATCTCGAAGTTCATCCGGTCCATTCGGGAATATCATATTCAGTTTATTTTCGTATACTTCTACCTGACTCAATGTTGCGGGTCTGCGTTTTCTTCCGCCGATTCTCAGTATACGGGCGCTTTGGTTTCTTCCACAATGTAAGCACATGCAAAAAGAAACATACGTAATTCCTTTTGCACCGCATTCAACACACGTCGCCTGCTCTTTGTCACGGTTCCATTCTTTTGTTTCTTTACCGGTAAGAGGGTCTATTACTTTCGCGTTTCTTTTGCTTCTGCCTTTTCTCCATACGGTATGATTGCAGCTTTTGCACATACCCCATGTAGCATTATAAGTGTCATTATCAACGCAGCCACACAAAAGGCATTTCTTTTCTTTGATTTGCTTTGGGTGTTTTTCAGCGATTTGCTTTACCACATCACTGATTTTCCCATTATCTCTTGTATCTTTCTCATCCGCTATGCCCCATCCATTTGCCGGGAAAAGCCGTATATATCGTTTCCATTCGGCATCTGTATAAGAACAACCAACAGGTTTTAGCGCCATCGGGAGTTTATCCGAATATATTCTTTCTGAATTTGTCGGTTTAGCCATCGTCTTTTCCTCGCTCCAATGTAGTATATCCGCCTTTCTTTGGTTCTATTATACCACAAATTTGAGGAATAGACAACTTGTTTTAGTCCGGATTCTGGTCGACAGAATCAGGCTTGTTCATCATACGCGAAATGTATGCACAGGTATTCTCATGTACATGCTCAGACAAGATGCCTTCCGTGCCAAACGATACCTGAAACTCCCGTTCCTGGCACAGTGCTTTGAGCTTCTGCCACAGGTCTGTGTTCTGAGCGGGTTCTTGTCCTTGTCGTGAGATAAAACGGTTGCCGTCTTCCGTAACGGATTCGTTCGTAGTGAAGACAATGATTTGAGAACCATTCGGCAGTTCAATTTCTTCCGTAGCACGGCATAACTCTGCCACTCTGAGTTGCGCTGCATCGATAGGACCCGCAACTTCATAGTTGTCTTTCCACTTGTTATCCGTTGCCAGCGGGTTCACGGTAAAGCTGTGGACACATACATTCCCGTCTTCGTCCGGCATTTTTGCGATGTCCAGATAGATGATAGCTGCCATTGTCATTCTCCTTTATTTGTTGTTTTATGATTGATTTTGTTGCGTTTTTATGGTATTATAAAAATAAAGAAATCTCGATTTCCGACGATATGCAGGAGGAATTTTGATGGATAACAACATACAGAACTCGTCGAGCAATAAGCTTGATGATGTCTTTGACCTTCAAGGCTTACACAGCAAGATGAATGCCGAATCTCCGAAGGAACGGCAGGAAATGCTTTCTGCCCTTCAAGAAAAAGCTTGCCGCTATCTACCGGAAACGGAAAGAACCGCTAAGTATTTGAACGCTTTAATAGAATACAAGCGCCTTCAATTAGGTCTCTCTGTAGAGGAATATGCTCCTTTGCTCGGTATGCCTGTCAGCGCTTATCAAAAAACATTCCTTCAACCAAATGTGCGATTCGGGTCCTATTATTTTTCCTATCTTGCTCAGTTTTGCTACCTTTTTGGCTATGACCTCGATATTCCGAAGGAAGCCGCTGTGCCTCAAACTGTTGCCGACCTCTATGCACAGGAATTTGCAGCGTTCCTTATCTCTTTAGGTCCCGATGCTTTGGATGACATTTCCGAAGCAATTATCAACTCGAAACATATCGCTTCCAAGGTAAAACCTACTGCTGCAAGACTTATCCTTAAAACCAAAAACACCTTTTATAATAACGAAAACCCTGTTCCCAACAAGCTCAACTACAACTCTTTCATTCCAAAGGCCGAAGACCAACTGAAAGGGCTTAACGCAGAGCAAAAGGGCTAACATCAGAACAGAACGAAAGCATCGTTACTCTTATACGAGGTGCGGTGCTTTTTTCCTTTCCTATCTCTCATTATCTGCAGTTCGCAATTATCTGCAACATATTTTGGCAAATTCTTTTCGCTTTCTTTTCGCTAATATTTCGTTTTGATTTCGTTCTGGAAGCGCAGCCCTGCACTCCCCTGCCAAACAAAAAAAGCACCCGCAAGCCAGCCGGTTAAGCTGCTCACGGGTGCTGATTTTTATTTTCGTGACCCTTTTAGGAGTCCTTGTTGATTCAAGATGCTCCGCACATAAGCAAGGCGGCGTTTCCCGAATCCGTGCTCGTTTTGTTTACTGGTGTTCTTAGCGGTCGCCATATCGGAATATCGTACACCATCTTTGTAGTGTTTGAGGAGATAGTCTGTGATGGTCTTGTCCTCAATCTTCATGATGGCGTTCACGATTTTCGTTTCTTCCTTCTTCGTGTAAGGATAGTTGTCGATGTCATATCGAATCCTATCCAACCCGCAAATGATGTTTACAGGCCACTTCTGTCGGAACGCGACATTTGCTTCGTGTAGCAGGCTGGGCGTTTCTACTGCTTTTTCTGGCTTTGCTTCCGTATGCCGATACAATGTCCTTTGCGCACATGCTTTGCACATGCCCTTGGCATATAGAATCGACAACTTTTTACAAGCCGGACACACCTCGATTTTTGTGTGTTTGCCTGACGAAATGACCTCATAGTCCAGCCCTTCAATGTAGGTCTTTCCGCCAATCGTCAAGGTGTTCGCATTTTTGTATTCGGGAAATTCATCTCCGCTATAAATTCCCTTTACTTCTTTGGGGAGAGCGTCTCTATCCTTTCGAAGCACATGAAATTTAGCCTTGCTCATGGTGTTTGCACCATGCTGACTTGTTATCCTGCAATAGCGTTTTCGGCAACCTCCATCGGCTTCACATCAACGAGTTTCACAGAGATGATGGTATCAAGGAGGTCCTTGGTGTTGTTGAAAATGATATTCTTCTTTTCGCCAAACGAGTCATAGAACTTCGCCATGCATCGGTTCATGTTATTGTCGTCCGCCAGCATCTGGAATCCACACTCGTTGCGGCACAGCATCGTGGTAATGATGGTACTCACGCTGCTGTAAAAATCGGTAGTCACGAATCGGAACACCGGAGGGGTCGTTTTCTCAACGGTCAAATACCGTTCAAAGACCTCTCCCCCGATTTCCGTGACCATGTAAAGCTCGAACGAGCATACGAAGCGTCCGGCTTTCGGTGACGGGATGCCATGCACTCTTGTGCTCTTATGCTTGGTGGAGTCTTCCGCCTCATACATAATTGCATATTCCGTCACATTACAAGGACCGTATTTGCCAAGGTCTTTCTTTGTCTTGTGCTTGACGAGGAACCCATCAAACATCAGACGGTCAAAGACCCGCTCGTCCTTCGACTTCTGCCCATCACCTTCGATAGTCGAGATGATTTCGTCAGAGCCTTCATACTGGAAGCCAACGACACGACCGTAGACTGCCGGGGCGTCATTTTCGCTGTCAACTTCCAGCGTCATGACAGAGCCGAACGGACAATACTCCGGAATCCGCTTCGTGGCTACATAACGTTTTTCTACCTTCTTGTCTCCCATGTCTCTGTCCCCTACACTTGTCGTGAAACCTTTAGATGGGTTGCGTCAATCAGCCAACGGCAGTCTCGTCAGCGGGGACCTCGGCATCAGCAGAAGCGTCAGCGGCAGCATCACCTGTCTCATCAGCAGGAGTCTCATCGGTAGTCTCCTCGGAGGCAGCCTCGGTGCTCTCTGCATCAGTATTCTCGGAATCGGCAGTCGCGTCAGCATCACCACTTGCAGCTTCCTGTGCAGCAGCTTCCTCAGCAGACACAGAAGTGGAAACCAGCAGGTTGCCCTCAGCGTCAGCCTGGCCGCAGTTGTACAGGTAAGCAAAAGCCGACTTCAGGTCGTCGAACTTGGACAGGTCCGGAATCTCAACGGTAGAACCGTCATCGGCGGTCTTGGTTCCGTCGAAATGGACACCGTCATCGTCGTAGCGGACCGTAACGGTGTAGCCGTCAGCAGCCAGCGCCTCAGACATGTAGGCGGCATACGCGCTCATCGTAGTCTTCATCTGGTCTTCACTCAGCGTGACACCGTCCGGCATCTCCGTCAGCTTGCTGTTGTCCAGAATTTCTGTAGGGGACTCACTTGTGGCGGCGCTGCTTGCACCACTCTGTGCAGAGTCATCCTTCTTGCTGCAACCGGCAAGCGCGGCACAAGCCATCACAGCAGCCACGCACAGCGCGGCACCCTTCTTCATGGTCATTTTGCTCTTCATGATATTTTCTCCTTTGTATCATTCATTTTCTTGCGTTATAGCAAAGAGATGTCCCTCGTTTGCATACACCTATTATACCACAGTATTACCACTTAGTCAATCACGATTATTCATGAAAATTCAAACAAAAAAGCACCCCGCAGGTTGCCCCACGGGGTGCTCAGCTTATTGGGCGATAGCCTTACTTATCGTAGGCGTCAGACCAATTACTGCTTATCTTCCTTGGACTCGTCCTCGGATTTCTCCTCAGGCTTACCCTCGGCCTTCTCGGCAGCTTCCTTTTTCTTGCCGCCCTTCTTCTTGACGATGACGACAGCGCCAACGGCAATCAGAGCAACGACGACAATAACGGGGATAACGATGTTAGCGCTCAGACCAACACCGGTGGGAGCCTGTGCCGCAACAATCAGTTTCGGAGCGGGCTTCTCCTCAGCAGGTGCGGGAGTAGCGGTAGCGCGAGGAGTCTCAGGAGCCGGAGGATTCTCCAGCTTGACAGACATAACGCGGACATCGCCATAGTTGCCAGCCTTATCGACGGTACGGGTCACGATGTAACCGGTCCAGTCGGGGCTCAGGTTGAAGGAAATATAACCGTTGTCCTTGCTGATGTTCTTCACATCGACAGTCTCAAACTTGGACTCATCGAAGGTGTAGTTGCCCTCAGTATCCTTGACAATGTTCGTGCCATTGACCTTGTAATACTGAATCTTGGCAACACCAGAGTTGTACTCGCCGTCCAGCTTGGAGATGGCGGGGACAGAAGCCTTGACCTCAACGACGGACTGCTTCTCGGTCTTGTCCTTGGTGGGCTTGCCGTGAGCAACACGCTGGGTCTCAGCCTCGGACTTATCCACCGTCTCGTCCTTCTTGGATTCATCAGTGGTCTTATCGCCCGCTGTGGTATCGTCCTTCTTCTCGGTTTCGTCCTTCTTGTCAGCGTCATCCTTCTTCTCGGTATCGTCGGTCTTCTTGTCGTCTTCCTTGACAGGAGCCTTGCCGATTTCTTCGCCGGTGATGAAGATGTTGATAGTAGACTCAAACTTGGTGAACTTCTCGTTCATCAGGTCGGTCTTAGTAGCAGCATCCACAGCGTTCGCGGTGAAAGCGGAAATGGTTACAGGAACAACGGTATCGATGGAGGAGGTCACAGTGCCAACGCTGGTGATTGCACCGGTAGTGAGGTCAATCAGATAGAAGTCCGAAGTAACCTTCGTGCCGTTATCAGAAATGACCATCTTCTCAGCCCAATCAGCATCGGTCAGAGAATCGCTGGTGCCGATGGCGTAGCCTTCGGGAGCAGAAACCTCAACCACAGAGTTGAAGTACAGCTTAGACAGGTCATCGCCAAAGTTCTTGGTGACCTCAACGTTCTTGCCGGTCTTCTCATCGAACACAGTGCCGGTAATAGTGATGGGCTCCTTGACGTCATCAAGCTTCAGACGCTTGACTTCGAGGTCGCCGGTAGCAGGCAGATAATTGTAGTTGTCGTAAGAGCCACCAACATACTTGAAGGCGTCCTTCGTCAGACCCACATTGCCGAAGATGCCATCCACACTGGAAGCAACGATGAGCTCGAAGGCAGGCAGCTTCACGGTCTCGACAGACTCGTCGAAAGCATAGCCGCTGGTCTTGACTTCGGGAATAACCGTCTTGGTGCCATACAGCTTAGTGGAGGGGTTCGGGTCGAGGGTCACAGTCAGGTCCTTACGAGCGATAACAAACTGACCATCAGCCTCGTTCTTATCGGCATCGACAACCTTGATGGTAACTGCGTAGTTCTGCTCAACAGCAGCATCGTAATCAGAGGTAACGGTGTAGGTGTAAGTACCAGCGTTCTTGACATTCTCAGTCTTGAACTGGCTGTCGCTCTCCACGCCGTCATCGCCGCTGGCGATGTCAGGAGTCAGAGTCGCCTTTGCATCAGCAGTCAAGGGAGCAGTCTGTGCATTGTCGGTGGTCTTGTCGTTCTCGAAAGGAGTATAAACAAGCGCCATCTTCAGGCCCAGAGAATCGGGCTTAACAGCAGCGCCGTGCGTGCCGTCGCCGTTGGTGGCAACAGCGTTGACGGTGAAGTCGGGGTTGGTGGTGTCGCCGTAAACGATATCCTTCGGCTCGGTAACAGTGACTTCGACCAGACGCTCGCCAATGGTGTAGACGCCATTGACAATCGTAATCAGGTAGTCATCGTTGTCGTAAGAGCCGACCATATCGTAAGCGCCGTAGTCCTTCACGGACTCAGGCACGCTCTCGGCAACCAGAGATGCAGCGCCATCAGCAGACTTCATAGAAATCTCTTCAGCCTTTGCATTCTCAACATCCTTCTTGGTGATGCTGATGACAGCCTTCAGGTCGTCGCCATTCACAATGGTCTTCTTATCGGCATCGCCAGTGTAGGTCAGAGTGTTGCTCAGCTCAGCCATATCGTTACCGTAGACGGAACCGACAGTACCGATGGTCCAAGTCAGAGGACGCTGAGTGACCGTGTAAGTGCCGTTCATAGCAGTTACCAGATAATCCTGATAAGAAGCCTGACCGACGCGGTGAGCCAAACCGGAGAAGGAAGGAACGATGTCATAGCCTCCGACATGGCTTGCGGAAGTGACGAGACACAGGTTCGTGCCTTCCAGAATATCACCATTGACCAGAGCTGCGTTGGCAGTGTCACCAGTGTATTCCAGAACATTCACGGTGCCGTAATCGGACCAATCCTCAACAGCAACATCATCGCCGTAGATAGAGGTCTGAGGCTTAGCTGTGACCGTGATGGGACGCTTGTTGATAGTAAAGTCAACAGCGGAGTAAACGAAGATGTAGTTGTTGGCAGCGACATTCTCAACGCCAGCGGGAACGACCTTGCCGACACCGGTATGAGAAGCGACCGTAGCGGGAGCGCCCTCGGCATCCGTGAAGTTGAAGGTCAGGTTAGCGTTGCTCAGAACGCCGGTGTTATCGGGAGTCGTGTTGCCCTTAACAGGCTTCGTGACAAAGCCGTCGATAATCAGGTCATCGCCGGAGAGAACCGGGTTCTCATCGCCGTAAATCTTGCTCTGGGGAGCCAGAGTGATGTTCAGCGTGGCAGGAGTGATTTCGAAGTCATTGTTCACACGAGTGATGTTGAAGTTGTCATCAGTGCCCTCGATAATCATCGGGTGCATACCGACATCCTCACCTGCGCTCGTGCCAGCATCGGGACGGACAACCTTCAGACCAGACAGGTCACCAGCATCCTCGCTCACATAGTAGGAGCCGTCACCGGTAGCAGTCCAAGTCAGTTCGGGGTCAGCCTCGCCGTAGACCTTCTTCTGACCAGCATCGACAACCACGATAACATCGCGCTTATCGACATGCAGAGAACCATCGACGAAGACAATCGGGTCGTAGTTCTTCGCACCCTTGTTGGTCAAGCCGTTCATGGTGATAGTGTAATCACCAGCATCGGGGCGTGCAGGAATCTCAGACAGAGAACCATCCGCATTCTTGATGTTGTACACAGCAGCACCTGCGAAAGCAGAAGCAACCGTGTCGTTGTTCTTCAGACCGGTGACAGTGTAGCCGAAGGTCGGGACAGTGCCGCCGTAGGTCATGTTGTAACCACCGGCAACCGTGAAGGTGACCTGCACGGGCTTGATGGTCAGAGTAGCGACTTCCAGAGCCTCAGGCTCGGTGGTGGAGGAACCGACATTCACAGATGTACCGGAACCGGTCACGATGGTGATTTCGTAGTTGCCATACTTGTTGTACAGCGTAGAGCTGATGGGATACTCGCCGACATCCTCACCCGCCTTACGGGTCAGGCTGCCACTCAGAGCGCCGGTGGTCAGCTCCAAGGTGTTCTTCTTCAGACCATCATTGGAGATGTTGCCGGAAATCTCATCGTAGGAGAACGCGGGGTCAACATCACCGTAATCCTTCTCGTAGTTCTTGAAGGTCAGGGTGATGGGACGAGCGGTGATGGTGATAGTAGAATCAATCACCGTCAGGTCGTAGTTGGCAGGCTGTGCGTAGATGGCTTTCAGAGCATAAGAGCCAACGCTGGCGGATGCAGAAGTTGCACCAGAGGTCAGGGTAATGCCCTTCAGAATCTTTGCCTTTTCAGCTTCCTGCTCAGGAGTTGCTTCCAGCAGACCGGTGCCGCCCTTGATGTAATCCTTCACATTCATAGAAGTGATGGTCTCACCGTAGGTCTTCTCGGTCTCAAGCAGGTTGATAACGGCAGTGCGCTTATTGATGGTGAAGCGGACATCATTGGTGAAGCTGATACGATAGTTCTTCGCCATCGGCTGCTCAAAGATGTCACCGCTGTAAATCGGATAAGTGCCAGCGTTCTCGCCTGCTTCACGGCTCAGACGAGCCTGTGCGAAGTCAGCTTTGGGCTCTGCGAAGCTGGTGGTGTTGTAGTCAAAGATAACATAGGTGTCATTGACTGCAAAGCTGGGGTCAGTCTCACCGTAGGTCTTGGACAGACCATAGCGGGGAGTGATGGTCAGAGGCATCTGATGGACAATCAGCATGTTCTTACCATCGGGCTCAGACAGCTTAACGCTGTTTGTGGGCTGGTTATCCAGACGGAAGGTCAGGTTGTAAGAACCTGCATCGTACAGACCGGAAGCGTTCGCAGTAGCCTCAACGGCGATACGAACAACGCCCAGAGAAACATCCTTGCCGTCCATCTTGATGTTGACGGTTTCGCCATCGTGGTAAATCTGAGTACCATCGGAGGTGTTCACATTGACGGAAACTTCCTTGGCGATGGTGTCGGGCTTCTTCTCGCCGTAGGTAGTCTGCAGGGCGTTGAAGGTGACAGAGACATCCGCCTCGGTGACTTGGAACGTGGCCTGCGGAGCAATCGTTACGATGTAGTTGGGGTTCTCATCATAGGAGATGGTAGCCTCATAGTTGCCGACAACCGTGGTGGGGTCTTCCCACTTGGTCAGGTCGATGTGGATGTTCAGGGGGCTGCCCTGCGGGTCAACCACATTGATAGCCTGAGAACCGGTCTCATCATACAGCGCATAGCTGGGGGTGTTCTTACCGGCAACGCCGTACTTACGGACGCTGTTGGTAGTACCCTTGATAGTAACGGGCAGGGCATTGATAGTCAGCGTGCCGCTCGTACCATCGCTGTAGGTGCCGGTATAAACGATGTTGTAGTTCGGGTTGGTGTAACCGGAAACAACGATGGGATAGGTGCCGACGCCGGTCAGCTTACCAACGGTATTGTCAACGCCATACTTGATGGTGACAGTGCCGCCCAGAGAAGCAACGGTATCATGGATGCCGATTTCGTCGTTGCTTGCGAAGTTCTTGTACTCCAGAGAACCGGTGATGTCAGCATCGCTGGGATTCTCAGAACCATACAGGCGCTCACGGTTCGGAACGGTGATGGTCAGAGTACGCTTGGTGATGGTGTACTTGTCGGGAGCATTGAAGGTGATGTCGTAGTTCTTAGCAATCTCTGCATTCTGGAACTGTGCATCACTGTAAGCGTAAGAACCGACGGTCTCGCCGACCTCACGGGTCACAACGCAGCCAGCGAAGTCAGAGCCAACGCGGCCGCCCTTGCCGTTGACGGGGTCGAGGGTGAAAGCAACGCCGCCCTTGGCATCGCTGTCGCCGTAGACCTTCGTTTGACCACCCATCACATTGATGGCGATGGGGCGCTTGGTGACAGTCAGCTTACTGTCAACGAAGCGAACGAGGTAGTTGTCGTAACGGTCATAGTTCTTGCCGTCAGCATTCGGGTCCCAGTCAGAAGACCAACGCTCCTGAGAAGCGCCCTGAACGCTTGCGGTAACATTGTACTCGCCGACATCGGCAGTAGTGGGAGTGCCACTATTACCGGCAGCATCGACCATCGTGAAGTTCAGTTTAGCATCAGTCAGACCGATGCTATCCTGAGTATCGTTCCACTTGAAACCGTCGATGGACTCAATCTTGCCGTTGCGAGCAGCACCATACATAGCAGACAGGTTGCTCAGCGTGACAGTCAGCATCGCGGGATGGATAATGTACTTGCTGTTGATGACCTTGACATCATAGTAAGCGGTACATGCGGGCGGAACCTCAACAGACATCGGATACTCGCCAACATTCTTGTTGTCGGGGTCCTGACGGCTGGTGGTCAGAACCATCGCAACCAACTGGTTCACACCATCATCAGCGGTGATGGTGTTGCCGGGAACGATGCGCTTCTCAGAAGAAACTGCCTGAGCAGCACCGTTGTAAGAAACAGCATCAAAGGTGATGGTGGAAGACTTGCTCTTCTCAGTCTCACCGTAGATGGCATCAATCTGGTCGTTGGTGATGGTTACATTACGCTTGGTGATTTCAAATGTCGCGGTTGCAAGCTGGATGTTATAGCCATTGATAGGCGCATCCGTCTGGATGTTGCCAATCGTGACAGTGTAGCCACCGGGAGCGGAAGTGATGCTGGGCAGAACCACGGTAGGCTCACCGCTCAAGCCGAGCATCTCTTTCAGAGCAACAGCATTAGACTTGTGCTCATTGTTGGTCTTGTACTCGAAGTTGGTCTTATCAGCATCGGACCAGCCGGTGATAACGAAGTCAACTGCGGGGTTCACCTGACCATACTGACGAGTGGCCTTTGCGCCAGTCGTGGTAACGCCGTCATTGCCCTTGAAGACAAAGACAGGAGTCAGCGTCAGAGTGCGCTCAGAAACAACAACATAGACATCACCGGTGTTCGGCTGAATATCGACATTGTAGTTGGTATTGCTCTTGGCAGAGGAACCAAGGATGATTTTGTAAGAGCCGGTAGTGTCCTTATCAAAGTTCTCCGTGGTCAGAACATCGGCCGGGAGCAGGTCGCCGTCAACCAGACCACCGTTGGTATCCATAACGGTGTAGTTAATCTGGCTGATGGTATTGCCCTTCGTTACGTAAGTGGTATGAGGGACAATGTAAATCTGGCGCTTGTTGATGGTCACGCCTGCATCGTTGCGGATGTTCTTGGAAGAATCCAAGTTGGAACCGTCGATGATGGTGTAGTTCAGACCGTTCACCGTAACGCTCACAGCACCGGTGTCCACATAGGTCGGATAAGTACCGGCATTGCAGTGGACATCCGTGGGGTTCTGACCGTCGCCATCGGCAGGAGCGTACAGGATGAAGCTCAGACCGTCAATAGCAGCCTGAATATCCTTCTCGATTTCCTGAGAGGAACGGGAATCAGAAGTGCTGTACTCGACCGTCAGACCGTTGGACTTGAAAGAGTCACCATAGGTGTAAGTGACGGTCTGGGGCAGGATACGGATGACGTTGTCCTGACCACCTATCTTGGTGTACTGGATGCCGGTGCCTGCAGCAATCTGCTTGCCTGTCTCGGCAGCAGTGATTGCCTGAAAGTTGCCAACAACCGTAGTAGCACCGCCGCCATCAAACGCGCTGACACCGCTGTTGTCGACGGGGTTTTCCTGACGGTCACAAACCTGCATATACAGGTCAGACATGTCAAGGTATGCATTCATAACGGGGTCAGCAACCTGCTCATCCTCGCTCAGAGAATAATACATATCCTCGACGGGTTCCCAGTTGTATACAGCGTCCAGCTCTTCAGAGCGGCGTGTGACCATTGCATCAAGAACTGCATTTTCCTTGTCAGCCTGCCATGCCTTGCTGGCGAGACCAAAATTGTTTGCAGCGGTCAGGATTTCATCTTTGCGGCTTACAAGGGCGTTAGCCGCATCAATAAACGCCTGTGCTGCTTCGCTGATAGTGCTGCTCGGTGCAGCGGTGCTGTCAGAATTTTCATCTGCACTGGAAGTCGTCTCATTAACGACAGCCTTGTTCGAATCGGCATATGCCGTGCTTGTAGCCTTGTCAGTGTCCGCTGCCGGGGCTGCATCATTTGATGTAGTATTGGAACCAGCGTTGGTATCACTTGCAGGCGCAGTGGTGGTAGCGGAAGAGTCGACGGTAGAAGCCGCATCGGGTGCCGTCTCCTTGGGAGCTTCCTCACTCTGGGTGATTCCGCTTCCTGCACTCTCAGCAGCGTATGCTGCTACGGGTGCAAACTGAGACAGGCACATAGCGACGGCCACAATCGCACTCAAAAACCGCTTACGGGGTTTCTGCATGATAGTGTCCTCCTATACTATGCGAGTTTTTTCTGCGATATCCGCAGACGGATTTATATACACTCTTGTCCGCTCGTAAGTGTGCAGCCTCATTTGCAAAGCAAGAAGTATACCAAAAAATTACGGGCGCTGTTTTTAGCGCTTTATACCACGCTTTTCAGCAAAGTCAATGCGTTTTATATCGCATAAAAACACCACCCACGAGTTCTTCTCTATGTAGTCTACATATTCAAAATCGAGGGTGGTCGGTTTACGTGGTTTTGGAAATATGTTGTGGTTGTGGAATCCATGTGTACAGAGCATGAATATCGTATCTTTTATGGTACTCACTTCGCACAAGCGGTCAACAGCGTTCTAAATAAAAAATCTGTTCGTTATTAGCGGATAAACGTTGGATTTTGTATTCGTTTTCTGTTGTGTTGCGACAGAAGAAAATTCCTGTTTTCTCTTCCTTGTTTTTGGAAAATGACACAAAAAAAGAGCAGCAGCTCTTTCAAGCTACTGCTCTTTTCTGTCACCGCTTATTCAGCGGATTCGTTATTGTGTTTGTCTTCGTCGTTATCCGTGTCCTTCTTGCGCTTGTGGTTTACAACCACCAGAGCAATCAGTCCGACGCCTACGACCGCTGCCAGCCCAGCGATACCTTGCACAAATCCAATGCCGGTCTTCTTGTTTCCAGTGATGATGGAGACAATACCCTGAATCGGGTTCGTCGGCTTCTCAGAAGGAACAGGAGTCGGAGTAGGATTGGTCGGGTTGCTGGGAGTCGGAGTGGGTTTCGGCTCGTCAGGAGTGACGGGCGTAGAGGGCTTCACAACGGGGACTTTGACCTCATTGGACGGCTTCTCAACATCCTCGTCAATCGGCTTGGACGGGTCTTTGCCATGTCCGGGATTCTCAGGGTCTTCGGGGTTCTGACCCGGAGCCTTAGCGACTGCCACATTGATGACATCGTGTCCGGCATCCGCGTCAACTGCGACGTAAGAGTAGGTCAGAGTGAAGGATTCGCCAACAGGGATACGGTCGATGGTGAATGTTGCCGTAGCATCATCGTAGGTGTATCCGTCACCGCTCGTGGCAACAATATGGCTTGCGCCGTTGTTGTTGTCCTTGACGGAGACATTGACGAGGTCAACCTCACCGGTATTAGTTACGACCACGCGATAGTTGATAGTCTCACCGACATTGACCTTGGTCTTATCGGCGCTCTTCACAATCGTGAGGCTCTTTTCCAGCGGGATGTCAGTTTCCGTGCCGGAACCCGGGACTTCCACATCGACCTTGTTGGACGGAATATCCGTATCGGGGTCAATCGGTTTTGTCGGGTCCTTACCCTGTCCCGGATTCTCCGGGTCTTCGGGGTTCGTGCCGGGAACATGAATCGTCGCAATATTTTCAAGAATGTTCGTGGGCACATCGGCGATACCAACGGTGTAAGCGTAGTGGACGACCACATCGCCGCCAGCGGGAATCGTATCGATTGTGAACACACCATTCTCATAGTGGTATCCTGCGCCTTCAACTGCGAAGATGCTTCCGGAGAAGTTGTTCTCGTCAGTCAGAGTAGCGTTCAGAATATCGTGGTCCTTGCCATTGTGTACCGTAACGGTGTAGGTCACAGTCTCACCCGGCTTTGCAACAGTCTTGTTTGCAGATTTCCAGATGGTGACAACGCCATCATCAGGTTTCTTCACATCGACCGTGTTGGACGGGATATTGTACTGTTCGCCATCGTGCGTGTACTTGATGGTTGCCGTGTTCTCCATGACGCTCTTATCGGTAGTCTCGACCGTATAGGTGTAGACAATATCGATAGCCTCGTCTGCATCCAGATAACCAATGGTCCAAGTGCCGTCGCCATTGTAGGTGTAGCGGTCAGAGCCAACAGCATCGATGCTGCCGGAGAAGTTGTTGTGGTCGGAGACGGTGATGTTATTGACGGTCTTGTCCGTGGTGTTCCGCACCGTGATGGTGTAAGTCACAACGTCCGTAACCTTTGCAACATACTTGTCTGCGTCCTTCTCAACGTCAATCGGCGGAGTCGGGTCTTTCACAACAGCGGCGTTCAGGACCTGCGGGGCATCGGAGACAGTCACCACATAGGTGAAGTGCAGCTCGATGCTCTCGCCGACCTTGACGGAGCTGATGGTGTAGGTGTTATCGCCATTGTCCTTGACGCCATCCATCGGGATGAAGTTCAGCGTGCCGGTGCCATCGAAGAAGTCCTCAATGACCACATTCTCCGCGTCAGCCTTACCCTTATTGGAGACAGTAACAGTGTAGTTCAGCGTATCGCCGACCTTCGCCTCTGCCTTGTCAACAGACTTGGTGATTTCAATGACAGGAACCTTTGTCTCGACTTCGGAGCCCGGAACCTTCACATCGACCTTGTTAGAGGGGACAACCTCATCGGGGTCAATGGGCTTGTTCGGGTCTTTGCCGTGACCCGGATTCTCCGGGTCTTCTGGGTTGGTTCCCGGCACATGGATAGTGGCAATATTCTCAAGGATTTCGGTGGGAACATCTGCAATCTGTGCGGTGTAGGTGTAGTGGATAACCACATCTGCGCCAGCCGCAATCTTGTCGATGATGAACTCGCCATCCTTGAAGGTGTAACCTGCACCGTCAATGCCCACGATTTCGCCAGCAAAGTTGTTGGCATCCGTCAGACGAGCATTCTCGATGTCGTGGTTCTTGCCGTTGTGTACGGTCACGGTATAGGTGACAGTCTCGCCCGGCTCAACTTCCGTCTTGTCAGCCGCCTTACGGATGGTTACGACACCATCATCAGGCTTCTCGACATCAACGGGGTTGGATGGAATCTCATACTGTTCGCCGTCGTGTGTGTACTTGATGGTTGCAGTGTTCTCCATGACGCTCTTATCCGTCGTCTCCACCGTGTAGGTGTAAACGATGTCGAGCGTTTCACCGGCATCCAGATGACCGATAGTCCAAGTGCCGTCACCATTGTAGGTGTAGCGCTCGGTGTTCTCAGCAGTGATGGCACCGGCGAAGTTGTTGTGGTCAGTTACCGTAATATCGTTGACAGCTTCATCAGTCGTATTCTTCACCGTGATGGTGTAGGTCACAACATCGGTCACCTTGGCGATATACTTATCGGCATCCTTCTCCACATCAATCGGAGGAGTCGGGTCTTTCACGATAGCCGCATTCAGAACAACAGGAGCATCGCCATCCACTACCACATATGTGAAGCGGAGCGTTACGCTCTCCCCTGCCTTAACAGTGGAAATCGTGTAGGTGTTGTTGCCGTTGTCGGTAACGCCAGCCATTGCCTCGAAGTTCAGCACGCCATTGCCATCGAAGAAGTCTTTCACGACTACATTCTGAGCATCAGCCTTGCCGCTGTTCTGGACAGTGACGGTATAGGTCAGGGTGTCGCCAACCTTTGCGGTGGGCTTATCCACAGACTTCGTTACAGACAGTTCGGGAATATCGGTATCAACTTCGGAACCGTTCGGAACTTCCACGTCAACCTTGTTCGACGGAATCTCGGTGTCGGGGTCAAGAGGCTTTTCGGGGTCCTTGCCATGGCCCGGATTGTCGGGGTCTTCGGGGTTCGTGCCCGGTACAAAGATGGTAGCGATGTTTTCAAGGATGTGCGTGGGCACGTCAGCGACTTCGACCGTGTAGGTATAGTGGATAACCACATCACCGCCTGCGGCAATCTTGCTGATGGTGAATACGCCATTCTCGAAGGTGTAATCCGCACCGTCAACGCTAGTGATTTCACCAGCAAAGTTGTTGGTATCAGTCAAACGAGCGTTCTCGATGTCGTGATTCTTTCCGTTATGCACCGTGACAGTGTAGGTAACGACTTCACCCGGCTCAGCCTTCGTCTTATCGGCAGCCTTACGGATGGTGACAACACCATCGTCGGGCTTCTCAACATCAACGGGGTTAGATGGGATGTTGTAGTCGGTGCCGTCCTTGCTGTAAATCACCCTTGCAATGTTTTCGATGACGGAAGCATCTTCAGCCTGCATCGTGTAGGTGTAGGTGATGTTGATGGTCTCGCCAGCGGCGATAGTCGGGATAGTCCACGTCTTGTCGCCATTGTAAGTGTAATTCTCGGCGCTTGCGGCTTCGATGTCGCCCTTGAAGTTGTTGGTATCGACGACCTTCACATTCTCAACGGTCTCGGAGGTGGTGTTCTTCACGGAAATCGTGTAGGTCACAATCTCGTCTACCATCGCAATGTGCTTGTCGGCATCCTTGACAACGTCGATAGGCGGCGTCGGGTCTTTGATGATAGCAGCGTTCAGAACCTGCGGAGCATCGCCCTCAACAACAACATAGCTGAAGTTGAGCGTTACGCTTTCGCCTGCCTTGACAGCGGCAATCGTGTAGGAGTTGTCTCCGTTATCGGTCACACCGTCCATCGCCTTGAAGTTCAGTGCGCCATTGCCATCGAAGAAGTCCTTAACGACCACATTCTCGGCATCAGCGGCACCGCTGTTCTTAACGGTGACGGAGTAATTCAGAGTATCGCCGACCTTAGCCTGAGCCTTATCGACGGTCTTCGTAACGGAGAGTTCGGGAACCTTGGTATCGACTTCGGAACCGGGAACTTCCACATCGACCTTATTGGACGGAATATCCGTATCGGGGTCAATCGGTTTATCCGGGTCTTTGCCGTGTCCGGGGTTGTTCGGGTCTTCCGGATTCGTACCGGGCACATGTGCCGTAGCAACGTTTTCCAGAATATGAGTGGGTACATCAGCCACCTGCACCGTGTAGGTGTAGGTCAGAACAGCGTCTGCACCTGCAGCAATCTTGTCGATTACAAAGTGTCCGTCAACGAACTTGTAGCCGACACCATTCGAGCCGGTAATCGTTCCAGCAAAGTTGTTGGAATCGCTTACGACCACGTTGGTGATGTCATGCGCCTTGCCGTTGTGAATCGTAACCGTGTAGGTCACGACCTCACCGGGCTCTGCAATCTTCTTGTCACCGCTCTTGACAATCGTAACTTCGCCATCCTTCGGGACAACGACTTCAACGGGGTCTGCCTTGATGACATACTCGCCGTCATCGGTCGTGTAGCGAACATCAGCTTCGTTGACCAGCGTAGAGGGGTCGGTAGTCTTCACCGTATAGGTGTAGAGAATATCGATGCTCTCACCAGCCTTGATGCTAGGGATAGTCCAAGTATGGTTGCCATTGTAGGTGTACTTGGCGTTGTCTTTAGAGGTGATTGCACCTGTAAAGTTGTTGGTGTCGCTGACCAGCAGGTCGGTAATGGTCTTATCGGTCGTGTTCTTCACCGTGATGGTGTAGTTGACGACTTCATCGACCATTGCTACATGCTTGTCTGCGGTCTTCTCGATGTCAACGGGAGGCGTCGGGTCCTTCACGACAGCAGCATTCAGAACCATCGGCGCATCTCCGGCAACGACTGTGTAGGTGAAGCGGAGCGTAATGCTCTGACCCTTCTCCACATTCGCAACCGTGTAGGTGTAATCACCGTTATCCGTCACACCGTCCATCGGAACGAAGTTCAGGACACCGTTACCGTCAAAGAAATCCTTGACGACAGCGTTCTTGACTGCCTGTCCGCCAACATTCGTCAGCGTAATCGTGTAGTTCAGCGTATCGCCAACCTTGGCTTCCGTTTTGTCTACACTCTTAACGATTTCGAGCTTGCCTTCCGGCACATCAACGTGCGTGCCGTCACCGGGAACCTCAACATCGACCTTGTTGGAAGGAATCTCCTCGTCAGGGTCGCCGGGGTTCTTGCCGGGGACATGAGCCGTTGCAACGTTCTCAAGAATCTTGGTCGGAACATCGGCAATCTGGACCGTGTAGGTGTAGTGAACCACTGCGTCACCGCCAGCAGGAATCTTGTCAATGACAAATTCGCCGTTGATGAACTTGTAGCCAGCACCGTCAACGCCCTCAATCTTGCCCGCGAAGTTGTTCGCGTCAGTCAGACGGACATTCTTGATATCGTAGTCCTTACCGTTGTGAATCGTAACCGTGTAAGTAACGACCTCATTCGGTTCAGCCTTGGTCTTGTCAGCTGTCTTGAAGATGGTGACAACACCATCGTCAGGCTTCTCAACATCAACCGGGTTGGACGGAATGTCGTAGTCGGAACCGTTATGGCTATAACGCACATCGGCAGTGTTTTCAATGACAGTCTCATCGCTTGCCTGCATCGTATAGGTGTAGGTAATGTCGATGGACTTGCCGGATTCGAGCGTTGCGATGGTCCAAGTCTTATCACCGTTGTAGGTGTAGCCCTTGCCATCCTTGGCTTCGATTTCGCCCTTGAAGTTGTTCGTATCGCTTACCAGCAGGTTCGTCAGCGTGTCCTTGGAATTGTTCTTCACCGTGATGGTGTAGGTAACAATCTCATTGACCTTGGCGATATGCTTGTCAGCGCTCTTCACAATTTTGGCAGGCGGCTCAGGAGATGTGATAACTGCCGCGTTCAGAACCTCAGGTGCGTCACCGTCAACCACCACATAAGTGAAGTCGAGCGTTACGCTCTCGCCAGCCTTGACGCTTGCAATCGTGTAGGTGTTGTCACCGTTATCGGTAACGCCATCCATAGCCACGAAGTTTAGCGTGCCCTTGCCGTCGAAGAAGTCCTTGACCATGACATTCTCAGCATCGCCCTTACCGTTGTTCTTGACAGTAATTGTGTAGTTCAGGGTATCGCCAACAGCGGCTTCACTCTTATCTACACTCTTCGTCAGAACGAGGTCAGGAATCTTGGTTTCGGTCTCGGAACCCGGAACCTCAACATCGACAGGATTCGAAGGAATCTTCTCATCATTATCGATGGGTTTATTCGGGTCCTTACCGTGACCGGGGTTGTTCGGGTCTTCGGGGTTCGTTCCGGGAACATCAGCCGTAGCGATGTTTTCCAGAATCTGAGTAGGCACATCACCGATTTCGACCGTGTAGGTGTAGGTCAGAGTGACAGAAGCACCTGCGGCAATCTCAGCGATATGGAACTCGCCGTTCTCGAAGGTGTAACCTGCGCCGTCAACGCCAGTGATTTCACCGGCAAAGTTGTTGGCATCGGTTACTACGACATCGTGAACATCGAAGCCCTTATTGTTGGTAACGGTGACATTGTAGGTGACGACCTCACCCGGCTTAGCCATCTTCTTGTCAGCTTCCTTGTGGATGGAGACAGTGCCCTTATCGGGTACGACCACATCGACAGTCGGCGTATCAAGTTTCACGGTATTGCCGCTCTCGGAATACGTCACATCAGCCTTGTTCTCAAGGAGCTTCTCATCATTGCTCTGTACCGTGTAGGTATAGGTAATGTTGATGGTCTCCCCTGCTCCGATTTCCGGAATCGTCCAAGTGTTATCGCCGTTGTAGGTGTACTTGTCTGTATTGGCGGCATTGATGCTGCCAACGAAGTTGTTGGTATCCTTGACAGTGACATTCGTCTTTACCTTGGTATCGGGGTTGTACACGCTGATGGTGTAGGTCACGATTTCATCGACAAATGCGAACTTCTTGTCAGCCGTCTTTGTGGGTTCGAGCGGCGGGTCAACAGGCGGTGTCGTAACGACAGCGGCGTTCAGGACCTCAGGCTCATCGCCGTCCACGATAACATAGGTGAAGCGGAGCTCCATGAATGTACCGGCAGGCAGTTTATTGATGGTGTAGGTGCCATCGCCATTCACTACAACACCGACAGTCGGGATGTAGTTGAGCTTGCCGTGTCCATCGAAGAAGTCTTCAACCAGAATATTCTTCAGTTCGCCATCGCCAACATTAGACACCTTAACGGTGTAGTGCAGCATATCGCCAACAGAAGCACTCTTCTTGTCAACGAACTTCTCGACTTTCAGCTTGCCCTCAGGCGGGTTCACAGGAACGGGAACATCGTTGCCGGGAACCTTGACAGTGACCTCGTTCGAGGGCTTCGTCTTTTCGTTCTCCTGGGTTTTGTCCTCATCAGCGAACCAGTAATGCAGCGTAGCCACATTCTTCAATTCGTTGTAGGTATCCTGACCCTTACCGGCATCGGTGTTCAGCACAATGTAATCGTACTCTACCGTGACAGTCTTGCCAGCCGGGATAGTACCGACCTTGATGACTGCAGAACCGGCAGAGGCAGATTCCAGAGTGCCGTTCTTCACATTCGTGATAACGCCGTTGAAGTTGTTCTTGTCGTGCAGCGCTGCATTCACATAGTCGACAGTGTCATTGTTGTGCAGGACGACGGTGTAATGCACCGTATCGCCGATGTTCGCAATGGCCTTGTCAGCCTGTTTTACAACGGTGGGTCCGACATGCTCCGGCGTGGGAGTTTCGGGGATAATGGGAACGTCAACCTCATTGGAGGGAATCGTTACCTTGCCGGAATCGGTCACATAAGTCATTTCAGCGGTGTTGACGAGCATATCGTTCGGAGCATCCTCATTCATAACCGTGTAGGTGTAGACAATGTCTACGCTCTCACCGGCTCCGATAGAGGAGATGTTCCAGACCTTGTCGCCAACATAGCTCACGACATCGGTGTTCTCGGCAGGCGTGATAACGCCCGTGAAGTTGTTCGTATCCTTGACCTCAACATTCGTCTTGGTCTCGTTGGTCGTATTGGTGACGGTGATGGTGTAGGTCACAATCTCGCCGACCTTAACGACCTGCTTGTCTGCTTCCTTCTTGATTTCGGGGACATCCGGAATCTCGACAGCAGCATTGTTTACGGTGCCCTTGTCGCCTTCCTGTACGGTGTAGGTGACAGGAATCTCAACGGTCTCGCCCGCCGCAATCTCTGCGATGGTGAAGGAGTGAGATGCCGCATCGTAGGTGTACTTATCGGAGCTTGCTGCATTGATTTCGCCAACGCCATCGTTGAAGTCGCGGACGACAACATTCGTAACAGCCAGCTTGCCGGTGTTCGTAGCGGAGATGGTGTAGTGGATAGTATCACCGACCATAACGCTCGACTCGCGAGAGGTCTTGATGACCTTCACTTCGCCGCGCTCCGGAATCTCGCCCACATGGACCGTCTCAGTGTCGGGGTCGCTCGTAACGGTCTTGCCGTCCGGGTTCTTGCCCTGCGCAACAGCCGTATTCACGATGTTGCTGCCATCGAGGTCAATGTCCTCTGCAACCGCAGTGTAGACATAGGTGATTTCAACGGACTCGCCAGCGTTCAGCTCAGCAATCATCCACTTGCCATTGCCATCATACATCAGGTCGCCAGTGTACTCGACAGTGCCGTTGCCGTTGGATGTATCGGTAACGATAACATTCGTCAGCTTGGTATTGCCGCCGTTCTTGACGGTCAGCGTATAGGTGACGGTGGCATCATCGCCATTCAGGTCAACGAAGCTCTTATCCGCCTTCTTCTCGATGCTCAGACCATCGCGCAGCACATCGACCTTTACGGGGTCAGACGGCTCGGTTATGTCCTTGTCGCCCGGAATCTCGGTATCGGGATTCTTCGGGGAATGAGCGGTAGCAACATTGATGATGGTATCGGGGTCACCATTCTGTACGATGTACAGGTAGTTCAGTGTGACGGAATCGCCAACATTCAGAACAGGGATGGTGAACAGCTTGGTTTCGGGGTTATAGTCATATCCATCACCGGAAGCGATGATGAACATGCCCAGAGCGTTGGTGTTATCGGAGACGGTGACATTCGTCATATCGACGGTGCCATCGTTCGTAACAGTGACCTGATACTTGACGACTTCACCGGGATAAGCGTGGTCGCGGTCTGCAGACTTGACAATCGTCAGGTGCTTGTAGTACAGCGGTACGATTACCTCATTGGAATCGACAGGCTTCTCAGGAATAGTCGGGTCTTCACGAGCAGGAATCGTTGCGGTAGCAATGTTATCCAGCTTGCCGTTTGCGAGGTCATCTGCGACAACCGTGTACTTATAGGTGATGGTAACGGTCTTACCGGCACCAAGGCTGGTAATCGTCCAAGTACCGTCATCATTGACGCGGTAGCCGAAGTGGACCTGCGTGTTCTCAACGGGAGCACCCATGAAGTTGTTCTTGTCTTTAACAACCACATTCTCCAGAGTGGAGTTGCCCGTATTCGTGACCTTCAACTGATAGGTGACAATGTCGCCCACAGCAGCTTCAGTCTTGTCGGCACTCTTCTCGATGGTCAGGTCCTGACGGATGATTTCGACATCAACATCGGGAGTCTCGACCAGCCAATCCTTGTCAGGGTCGGTGTAGTTCGGGGTCTGCGTGCCGTCGGGGTTTTCAGTGTAGCTTTCGACTACCTTCATATCGGTAATCTTAGCGTTATTCTCAAGGATGTCGTTGTTGTCCGTGCCGTGGTCAGTCGGGTCGACCGTGTAGGTGTAGCTGAACGTCACGACATTGGTATGAGTGGCATCACGCAGATGAGAAATCTCATCAATGATGAACTCACCCTTGTCAGCGTCGTAGGTGACGCCGTTTGTCTGAGACAGAACAGGCGTGCCAACGAAGTTGTTCGTATCCTTCACGACCACATTGTGCAGGTCATGGCTCGTAGCGTTCGTAACAGCAATGGTATAGCGAATCACTTCGTAATCCGTTGTACGCTCACGGTCAGCGGTCTTCTTGATGGAGACGCCTTCCTTGTCACGGACGGTCAGCGTGCCGTCAACATACTTGATGGTGTAGTTGGTGTTGCTGCTCGTGCCATCTATCGTATTGACGATGACTGCATCACTGGGAACGTTGGGGCTGGAACCGACCTCAGTCTGAGAACCGATGACGGTAACAGAATCCATCTTGTCATGGATGCCGAGCTTTTCGTTGTCGACCAGCTCCGGAGCATAGGTATAGCCGGATTCCGTCAGAGGCGTTCCGTCATAGACCTTCTCGGCAGAGTTGGCGGTGATGGTGACCACACGCGGGTCGATGAAGAAGCGACCGGGAGTAACAGTGCCAATCTCAATGTTCGGAACTTCCGTGTAGGAAGGAACAATCGGATAGCCGGGGTTCTCGGTGCGGACATTCTCACCGGGGATACGAGTTCCGTCGAGGTTCAGGGCGCGGTCAATGTAATCGCGCAGGTCCTTGCTCGGCTGGTACTCTTCGCCCTTCTCGTTCGTGAGGGTGTAGGAGACTTCGAACTTATCGGGGTCGTTGTCACCGTAGGTCTTGCGGTCGTCCTCCGCCTTGATGTTGATAATCAGAGGCTTGACGGTCAGCTTGCCATCGATGTAAACGAAATCGTAGTTCGGGTTGTGGAACGTAGAATCCTTGGCGGATACGGGGTATTCACCAACAGGGCTCCACTTCTCTGCGTCAGTCTTGGTCTTCAATGCGTCCTTGCCGCCGATGTCATCGATGGTATCGCCGCGCTTGAAGCCAGTGATGGTGACGTTGGGAGTCGGGTTATCTTCGCCGAAATACTTCTCGTCGTCGATAACCGTGATAACGATAGTTGCGGGCACAATCGTCAGCGTGCCAGGAGTCGTGATGATTTCGTAGTTGCCAGACGGGTCAGTGCCATCAATAGTGATGGGATACTTGCCTACCTGCTCGCCGTCATCAGTATTCGCGCCGGGACGCTTCGTGGTGATATCGAAGAAGTCTTCGTCACCGGGATTGACCAGCTCTTCGGGGTCGGTAATCGTCCAAGTCAGCGGGTCGGGGTCCTTCTCGCCGTACGGCTTCTGCTGGTCGTCAGCCTTCACATGGATAGGCTTCTTACCGATAGTCAGGTCGCCGCCAACATAAATGAACTTGTAGTTGCTGTTGTCAGCAACCAACTGCTGCTTGTCGTAGTTGATGGGATAGTTGCCAACCTTCGTCTTATTGGATACCGGGTTGCCAGCGGTGTCGTTGCAGTAGAGCGTAGCAGAACCGGAGACCTTGGACTCATCGTCCTTGATGCCGGTGCCAGTCTCATCCTTCACGTCACGACCAACAAAGCCGGTGATGGAATAAGTGAAGTTCGGAATTTCATCGCCATAGGTGGTGCGGTAGCCGCCGTTGACCTTGACAGTCAGCGTTGCGGGCACGATTTTCAGCGAGCCGTCAATGACGGTCACATTGTAGTTCTTGTTGTTCACATCGTACTTAGCGGAAATGAGGTAGTCACCATCATAGAGGGTCGTGCCCCACTTGTCGAGAGAGTCTGCAGCAGTGACATCACCGCGCACCACATTCTCGCCCTTCGTGCGATAGAGTTCAAGGTTCAGCGGGCTGTTTTCGGGGTCAATCAGACCAATCACATTTCCTGCGTTATCTTCATAACGATAGGTAAATGCCGGGTCAGCCGTGCCGTAGGTCTTCACCTTGTGGTCGATGCGGACAATCAGTTCCTTCGGGTTGACCGTGATATCACCATTCACATAGCGGATAACATAGTTCTTCTCGAAGTTCGTGTTCGTCTTGACCTCAAAGGTAGAGCCGATATGCTCCTTACCGTCTTCCAGAACAACGCAATCCGGGTTCACCGTATCCTCGTTGTTGTTGCCAGCAGTAATAGTGTACTTACCAGCATCAGACAGGTCGTAGCACAGAGTAGCGAAGCCAAGCTCACCGTTCAGAACGGTCTCCTGCGTATCGTCGCGCTTGAAGCCGGTAATATCGGCATCAAATGCGGGATTCTCTTCGCCGTAGGTCTTGGAGTAACCACCCTTCACGGTAACGACCAGCTCTGCCGGAGTAATCGTAAAGTTGCCGTTCTCCATCGTGATGATGTAGTTGGTAACGCCGTCCTTGCTGACGGGGCTGATATCGTTGGCATTGATGGCGTAAGCCTTGCCGAACGAATGTTCGCCGGTCCAAACATCTTCACCGGGTTCACGAGTTACGCCAGTGCCTTCAAGGTCGCCGGGCTGGACAGGCACATCTGCGCCTTCCTTCTCGGTGAGAACGGGACCGTTTGCGTACTCGATGTAGTAGTTGCCATCATCGCCACGGACACCGTCATGAAGCGTGTACTTCAGTTCGGGGTCAGCGTCGCCGTAAACCTTGGTGTTATCCTCGGCAACAACGGAGACAGGACGAGGAATGATGGTCAGGTTGCCAGCGGTAATCGTGATGTCGTCATCATCATAGATGGTGCTGTGGACACCGGACAGGCTGATGCAATCCTTGTAAGTGCCGCTGGAGCTGGTCTGCGTATCCAGATGGGTGAAGGTAAAGGAATTGGTGTTGATACCGGCTTCCTCTGCCGTGATTTCAACCGCTGTTCCGTTCTCGACCTTGAACACATGATAGGTGTAGTCGGTAGAGCCGTCGTAGAAGCGGTTGACACGGTCGCCATAGTAGCGGACCTTATCATCCACGGTAATCATCAGACCCTGACGCTTGACAATGAGGTCGTTTGCGTAACGGTACTCAAAGTCGTAGTTCGGGTTGTCCAGCTCAAGCTGTTTCTGGTCGTTCGCTGCGAGGTTACCGATTTGACGGTCCTGCGGCGTGGAGTAGACGGGATAAGAACCGACTTCCTCACCCTCTGCACGGACCAGATTGAAGACGATGGGAACCTTATCGGGGTTCACAACAACGCTTGCATCCGTGATGCGGCTGCCTGCGCCGAGCTTCTGTTGTCCGGAGATAGAGTTGTGAGTAATCATATCGGTCAGGGTGAAGTCCTGAACCTTATCCTTATCACCCAGTTCCTTCTGCCAGCCAGTAACTTCCAGCAGCATCGGACGAGGCTTGATGGTCAGAACACCGGGCGTGTAGCTTGCCACAGTGTAGTTGTAGCCACCGTCTGCGTTCTCACGAGGTACGAGAATCGTATGCTCCTCGCAGTAGCTCTTATCACCATACAGGTAGTTGGAGCCAACATCGGTGAACTTGTTGTAGGTGAGGTCGATGTAATCGCTCAGTGTCTTCTTGGCGGTCTCCAGCACCTTCGCTGTTGCACCGTCATTGTTCTTCAATGCGGTATCAGCGGTATCACCGTGCTTCAAACCGATGACATCCAGACGATAATCGTTCGGGTTCTCCTCGCCGTAGTAGCGCTCCTGATTGCCAAATACGATTGTCAGCGGGACAGGCGTAATGGTCATCGTAGCGTCGTTCGTCTCGACGATATAGTTGTTTGCCGTGCTCTTCTCATAAGAGATGCGGATGGTATACCCTGCATCACGGACATTCTCGCCACTATCGCGGACTGCCTTGATGCCGAGCATTTCGCTGGTAGGCTTAATGATTTCGCCATCAACGGTCCACTTGAGTGCGGGTTCCGTGCCACCGTATGCCTTCGTAGCATCGAGAGCGGCAATGCGAATCAGGCGCGGATGAATCTTCAACACATTGGACTCGTAAACGAGCTCGTAATTGGAGACAGTCTGTCCTTCGCTGTTGGTAACGGTCTTGATGCCCAGCGTGCTGCCGTAGCCTGCGTTCTCATTGACAGATACGGGGTATCCATTGACGGGAACATGGCTGTGCGGGTGGTCATCGTCATGGTAGTGCTCGTGACCCTTGTGCATCTCATTGTACTTTTCAAGGCAGTAAGCGCAATCCTCAGCGGGGACATCCGTCTGATAGATAACATCACTGAGCTGAGTAGCAGTCGTCAGATACGGCAGGTTAGAGACACCGTTCGTGAACGCCAGCGGAGAGCGTGCAGCACCATTGATGACCTCAACGACATTGCCGACGGTATCACTGCCAATCAGCTTCATGTTGTTGTAGTCTACAGTGGAGTCATCGCCCAGTACGGTCCAGTTGTTCTCATCCGTCATATCCAGCTCATTGCCCTGCGCATCCGTGCCCAGAACTTTGAATGTGGAGTTGAAGAACGGGTTCGTAGTACCGTAAATCTTCTGGCTCTCATCGACAGAGACCATAATCTTGCGCGGGCGGACCTCGATAGAACCGGGGTCTTCCGTCACAACATAGTTCTTCAGCAAATCGTAGTTGAACTCGTTCAGACCAATGTACTTGACGGGATAAGAACCGGCATCGGTCGTCTCGCTCGGAACGAGGTTATAAACGAACTCACTCTTATACTGGTTGGAATTCTTTGCCTTCAGGTCGAGTTTCTCGTCGTCCTGCGCAACAGTCTTGTGGTCCTCAACGAGACCTTCCATCGTCAGCCAGCTATCGGAACCCTTGTTCCAGTAGTAGACATCGTCTGCATACGGGAGCTTGCCCTTGAAACCGAAACCGTAAGTGGTGCTCTCGCTCTTCACCTGCGCACGAAGCGTGGTGCGGTAGATACCACCGCTGAAGGTCTTGTCGGCAATGTAGTAGTCGTTGTAGTTGTTGTTTACGAGGTACATCTCGTTGTTCTGCTCGATGTTACGGACCAGAGCGTTCGTATCATCAATATCCTGTACAGTGTACTCGAATACGATGTTGACCGTACCGCCAACCGGAATCGTGTCGATGTAGAACTCAGTACCGTTCTGGTTCATACGAATGCCATTCGTAGATTTCAGCGTAATAGGACCGTTACCGGCGAAGCGGCTCTTCAGGCGCAGGTTCTGGATTGCGACAGGAGCAACATAGTTGTTCTGTGCTGCCAGACCGTAGCCCTGGTCCTTATTGGTGACTGCAATGGTAACAGTCATCTTCTGACCAACCTGCGGGTTTGGCGTGCTGTAGCTGTACTTCACAGAGTACGGCAGATGGCGAATCGTATTGTTGGACAGACCATTGTAGCGGTCTGCTTTGATGACGCCGTTATCGCCGTTCGAATCGTACCCAGTCAACTGCTCACCGGCATTGCTGTCAGCGTAGGAGCCAACATAGGTCTGAGCGTTCAGAGCAACAGCGTCGTAGTTGGTGATGTTATCAATGTAGATATTCCCCTGCCCCTCTTCACCGATAGCGGCATTGTAGTAGGAGTCATATACCTTGATGTTGTTCGGGTTGACCACCGTATTCTGGTAGTTATCCTGCTCGGTCTTGGTATAGCGGGTAATATCGATGTTTTCACGTTTACCAGCAAGAATCGCTTCGTATGCCTGTTCAACAGTCATGTTCTGACCATCGTAAGGCACTGTGTCAGTCAGATACTTGTTGTTTCCGATATCATTGGAGTTTCCATCATAGTTCCACTTGTACTTGTTCGTGTCATGGTACTGACTGTGAACATACAGAGGACGCGGGTTGATGGTTCCTGTGAAATCTTCTTTTGCAATATAGTAGTTGTCAAACGGGTTGTTGATAAGCTCAAGAATCGTAACCGTCTTGATGCTGTGCAGACCCGTATGGAGTTGCTCTCTGAAGCTCGCTGTTGCGTAGTCTTCGGGAGCGTATGTGTCGCAGTAGTAACCGTATGCCAGACGGGTATTCAGGTCAACAGCGTCGCCATTGACGATACCGGAGTTCTGAGTCGGTCCTTCAATCTTAATATCCTTCACCTTGGCGGTGCTGATATTGTCGTAAATCTTGTCGTTGTTATAGCTGTACAGATACAGCGGGCGCGGGTAAATGTCGAAGTAGACGACATTGCCTTCGCCGGACATATATTGGTCAGGAGTTGTGCTCTCACCGCGTACCACGTAGGTCTTGCCGGGGAGTGTGTTTTCCCAGCAGAACGTAACGTTGTACTTCGTGCCTCTGTAAGTTGCTGTAGCAGTATAGGAACCGGTACGAACGAGCGGTTTCTTCTTGCTGTCAGTAGAAGCATTGGTGGGCTTTGCAATGTTTGCAGACTCGTTGTTGGAGTATACGATGTCGATATCATCGAGAATGCTCTCCGGAATGCCTGCGTCAGTCTCGTCCCAGACGATAGACTTTGCAACGACAACGGGAGTGCCATCGTACATCTTGTTCGCAACGGTCAGCTTGACTTTGACATTGGTCGGATGGCATTCGTTGGAATCTTGGAAACCAATGTCCATAGCGTTCTTGCCGACACGACGGTACAGGCGTTGGTCAAGGTTTACAACCTTGATTTTTGCGCGACCGGCATTACCAGCAGCAGAACCATTGTCGTCTGTTGAAGAAGATTTAATGATGATGTTGCCGCTTTCGAGCGTAGTCGTTCCGGAAACATAGGATGTACCACGAGCAGCACCGGATACAGCAGCAGCTTGGTAACCTGCACCGCCGCCGCCTTCGCTTCTGGTAGCATCAATTTTGTCATAATCTTCCTGATTACGAAGTTCGTTATGCCCAGCAAATTTACCGGTTTTAACTCCATCCGCTGCGCAGACATCACCGTGCTCATAGGTTTCAGGACCCCAATCACACTGGATTGTCATCGTTTTTGTCAGGGCGCAATGGAACGTCCATCCTTCGCCGTCATGGCTACTGCCGCTTCCGCCGATTGCAAAACCTGCATATCCGCCGCGACCACCACCAGATGCACCAGAGCCGCCACCTGCAACACCAAGCAGGGCTGAAGTGTCTCCTTCATAGTTTTTGAGCTGTCCATCTGCACCGGCAAGACGTGTTGCAACAGTTGTTGCACCGCCGCCGCCACCGTAGCCGACAGGGTCCATACTATGGTAAGTCTGGTCAGGTGTACCATGACCTTCATCGTCTTTATCGTATGCAACGCAGTCGTACATACGGCCACTGGAGCCGCCGGAACCGCCTCCGTTGTAACCACCGGTGCCACCTGATGCGTTACCGGGGTCTTTCCAGTCAACGGCCACACCGTTACCCTTATTACCAGCGCCACCGGCTACGAAGTAAAGCGTTGTTCCTTCCTTGATGTCAGCGGTAATGGTTACATGTCCACCGCTCTCTGCTTGGGAAGCCGTATGGTTAGGGAATTCCTGTGACACTCCACCGCCGCCAGCGCCCCACAGGTCAATCTGGTAAGTTGCATCGAACGGTGCGGTCCAAGAGGAAAAAGGCTTCGCTCCGCTGTTTGCATCGAAAGACTGGTCAGCGGCACGAACATTCTTCTCATCGATGTAGAAAAATACTTGTTCGTTGGTTCCGTCATACTCTTCCATATCATAGCAATGATACTTGACAGCATTGCGCCAGAACCACTGCCAGATTTCTTTCGGGTAAGAGTATTTGGAATACAAGGCATAACCATTTTTCAAGTAAGGAGCATAGTCTTCATCCGTGTCTTTCAACCAACCACGTCCATCAACTTCAATGCCCAGCTCTGCCATTGTTTTGCCCTGAACATTGATGGTTTCAGGCTGTGCGCCTGCCGTCATATCGCGACGTGTAGCAGTTTGCATTGCGCCTTGATAGCGGACAGATGTGTCGATTTCCGGCTTATCACTAGATGAGTATGTTGTACGAGATGTTTCTCTCGTGATTCCATACGGGAATTCTTTGACAATCTGATACCGGGTCATGATATAGCGAAGACCATTTGGAGCTTCGATTGTCAAATCCGGGTACATGAAGATGGAGTGCTGGTCAAGACCACATCCAACTTGCTCACGCTCGTTTGCGTGGATACTAATGTTGTAGTCCAGCCACAGCTCCGCACCGGTGTCGGTGTGCTCCATGTCGTAGCCACCGTTCACATAGTCAAAGTTGTGAGCCTTCGTGTAGGTAATGGTCTGACTCTTCAGATTCGTGCTATTATAGCCACGGATGTATCCAAGATACGGCTGGCACTGGAAGTAGAAGTGCTCCGTACCAAAGTCCATCGGGTTCGTAGCAGATTCGATATGCAGACTCGTGGTGATGACCCACTTGGTATAGGGGTCATTTACATTCGCGTTCTCATCAACCGGATGAATGTCATCAATCGTGATGTAAGCTGTAAACTTTCCAAACGGAGCACCGGAGTGTTCAGTCTCGATTTTGTCTACAACTTTCTTCATCTCGGAATTGGTATCCGTATTGATGTCGTAGCGAGTCTTAACAATGGTCTTAAAGTCCTTGTAGTTGGACGTCGTCAGACCCACACCGTTGCTGTATGTGTTTGCATAGCCGTTGATGTCGATGGGGTTAATGACCGGCGTGTACTTTGTGGACGTAGAAGTCAAGTCATCTTGGAAACCCCACTGCAGAATAGGAGTCAGCAAACGGTCTCCGGACTCGGTCAGCTTGCCGGGAGCGAATGTAATATCTGTCGTGTAAACAGCAATGTTTTCGTCAGCAATAATCGGGTTATTACTGTCACCGCGAGTGCTGTTCCACTCAGCTACCTTCTCAGGGGTATCCTTTTCAGACCAATAGTTTTGACCAAAATCGCCGGATGCGTCATTCTCATCGTTGTGCTTCTGCATCATCAAAGCCTGAGCTTTCATGGTAGTAGCAGAGATGTAAGGAGCATCGACGGTCAACAGACCGTAGCGGCTCTGGTCATACTTTGCATTGTCTTCATCACCGTTAGCGCTGTCAGAGGTTTCCACCTTCGTGCGCTTATCGTTGAAACGATAACTTGCGACGATACGGAATTTGTAGCCTGCCCAGTTGTAATCAGCAGCATACAGCGTCAGTTTGACGGTGGTGTGCTTCTGAGCGCACTGCTGGTCAGTGAATCCGTCGGGACGCCAGAAAGTGCCGGGCAGCCACTTATTATCGTGAATCTTGCTTTCGGTCTTAGCGCCTTCTTTCAGCGTATCAACCGTGCTCGATTCAACTTTGATTTTTGCATGCTGACTGCCGTCAACCGTGTTCAGCGTATAAGTGCCGCCAAATGTGGTCGAAGTTTCGACATCCTGCCAATCATCGTCATAGGGTCCAAGGTACTGAACCTTGACGTTGTAGCCCTTGTCACCAAGACCCTTCCAGTAATCGGATTCAAATGTGAAGACAGCTTGGTCCTGCGTCATAACGCGCTGGTTCGGAGACTGCGTCATGGACATGGGGCGCTCTTCAATCTGGATGATACCGGAGGCTTCCGGCGTGATGACACCGGGGTCAATGGTAGAGTAGACCTTACCCTCAATCAGATAATCGGTACGCAACTGAATCGCATGACCGGTGTAAGCCAGCATGGAAAGCTGCACATCAACAGAGCTGTGCGGGTAGTTGTTGATACCATCGTTGCCGTCGTGGAAGACAGGCGTTCCGATGACGCCGCTGACAGAACCGTCCGAGGTGGTAAAGGTCTTATTGGTAATCTTCGTCCAGTCTGCAACAACATCACTCGTATTGCGCAGGTCGACGATACGATAATACCAAGTCACAGCGCTGTCGCTGATAGGCTGATTGTAGATGATACCAGAGCCCTTCAGGACTTTGGAGGTCTCACCTTCCCAGTATTGGTAGTTCTCGATAGGCGTTGCTTCAACCTTCAGCAGTTCCAGAGGAACCGTCTCGCAGTCGTTCCAGAAATGAGGAGGAACCTTTGCAACGATAGGACCGTACTTTGTTACCTCATTGCCGTTCTTATCATAGACGCGGGCACGCATAATCGTGGAGCCGCCTTGATAAATACAGGGCAGGTTGGAAATGCAATACTGGTCAACGTTGTTGACTACGCAGCTAAAGTCGTCGCCTTCCTGCAACAGCTCAAGGTTGTCCTCGTAGCGGATATGGACGGTGTAGCCTTCGTGAATCTGTCCATCGTTGAACAGCTTGGCATCGCCCAGCTTACCGTAGATACGGGCAATACCGGTGGTGCGGACAGAAGGAGCGCTGCTGCCGCTGTCTTTGAAGACCGTGTCCCAACCGTTTTTCTTGTTCGTACCAAGGTTCCAGTCGTTGCCGTCGCCGGTACGATAAGCACCGAGGGTGCCGGTCGTGTTGTCGAACAGAGCTGCATCACGAGGCACTTTCACATCGAAATACTTCGAGTTCCAGTGACCGGTGAAGTTCTTGATGGGTTTCCAGTTAGCGGAGTTGAAGCCCAACTTCTGGAGGTTCAGGTCCTCCATCAACTCATAGCAATCGTTCAGAGAATACCAGTAGCTGCCGCCATTGGCGAGAGCCGTCAGAATCTTCTTCGCGTTTGCCGTGTTGACGCGGTGGACGAAGTGCGTCATCTGCTGGTCGCCTTGGTCAGCGGCGCAGACTTCGCACTGCTTGCGCTGGGAAATCCACATCAGGGTATTTACGCACAACTGCATTTCTTCAGATGATGCGTAGTTGATTTGGCGTCCACCAATTTCAATGGGAAGGTGACCAATTTGGTTCATGACAAAGTTGCCGGAGCCAGCAAGGTAGAAGTTGTTCGTGCCTTGGCGACCGTCAACAGTGGGCTCATACAGCCTGCCAAGTCCACGACTTGTAAAGTCATTGGAGCAGCCGTTATACTGAACCCAAATGTCATCGAATGCAACCTGACCGTTACTGTGCGTCAATGCGGCAGGAATTGTCTGCCCAACATTGAATTTGTAAGGCCAGTTGGTCGGTGTACGGTGCTTAATATCCGGATTCGCCATCGCTTCTTCATAGGTATAGCCGCCATTGTTGCGAATCGTCAGATATGTGTTACCGTAAATGGTGGATTTTGCGAATGGACCATGAGAGCCGCCGGAAGACATGATGGCGGAAGGAACCGTCATAGGGTCAACAATCCAACCAAAATACTCTTCATCACTGGCGGAATAGTATCCGGAGCCAACGAGGGTGTTGGAGTTGTTCTCACCCATCAAGGCGTTCATGTTCCAGTGACCGGTGTTGACCTTGTAGCTGTTGACCGAATAATAACGAGTTGCCGTATCATTCGGGTCAATGTTCTTCTCGGTGTAGGTGACATTCGGATAGCCGGAGCCACCGCCGTAAGCGTCGAAGTAAGCACCCGCATACGCGTACATGGTATCGTGACCAATGCCAAAACCATAACCATTGCCGATGTAATTCTTCAAGGCATAGTAGGCTTTGCCGGAAAGGTCGGGCTCACTGTAGTAGCAGGTGCCCCAATATACGCTGTCGTTACGGTAGTTGCCTTCAGCATCCTTCAAATAGCGGTCAGGGTCAATGTTGAAATCATTGGCAGAAACCGTATTCAGAGTGATATGTGCCATGTTGTTGGCACTGTAGCCGTTATGAGTGGCCTGCGTCACATACTCCTTAATAGTAAGGGGCAGTGTGATGCCGCTTTCCTCAATAACATAGCAGAACAGTACCTGCACAGCATCTTTGTAGGAAGTTCCACGCCCTGCTGCAGGGACAGAAACCGCTGTACCGGTTGCGGTGTTACCTACAACGTTCGGATTGTAGTAGCGAAAATATACTGTCTTTCCGTACCATTCAGAGTTGATTTCCAGTTTGCCATCGGTAAGCGTGAAAGATTGATATTTTCGTGTTGCACCTGTCGGAAGCCCCTCGTTGTTCAATTCGTTTGCAACAGCCCAACTTTTGGCACCAGCAGATGTTATCTTTGACCAATAACGGTCTGCCTGCTCTGGCGTAACTTTTCCCTCTGCAAGCCAGCCACCCTTACCGTCTTGACCATAAAGCTTAGCATACATGTCAGCGGTCAGGTACTCCATACCGGCAGACAGACCAGTGACCCACTGGGGATTGCTCTGGCTGTCGAGCTGGACGCCTGCGGCGTAGGTGGCAATGCCGGACAGTGCGAGACGCTGTTTCAGCTTGTCCTCAACGGACAGGTCGTTGTAGATGTCGTCCTCAGACGCATCCATCGACGGGATGTGGATTGTGATTTCGCTCATAAACGTATTGTCCAGAGCGTCATCGCTAAGCTTGCTCTCATCAGCACCCAGCGCAACCAGTGCCTGCTTAGCGGCGGCAATGTAGTCGTCGTCAGCAATCGTGATTACGCAACGGTAGGTGGTGTAAGCATCATACTCGTCAACGGTATGCGTGTAAGTGTCAGAGGTTGCACCTTCGATTGCTTCCCAGCCATTGGCTTCGAGAGAATCGTGGTCAACCTCTTCCTCTGTCTGAGCTTCAGCAGGCTGCACAGCAATGTCGTTGTTGGTGCTCTCTGCGAAAGCAAACTCGTTGTTTTCGTTCAGTGTGCCGGTGGCATGCTCATTGTCCTTGTCGGCGGAGATGACCACATTGCCATCGACCATTGTTGCTGTGATGGTGAATCCTTCCAGCGCATAGTTGCGCGTTCCGAATTCGATGTTTACATTGCTTGTGTCAGCGCCGATAGCTTCCATCGCGGAGACAACCGCACGGTACAGCTCGATACCAGACCAACCGGCATCGGGATTTTCCGCAAGCACCTCAGCGGGGGTCTTGCCCTCAACAAGGAAGCCATAAGCCGTCGGCTCGTCGCCACCGTAATCATACTCCATCAAATCTTCGTCGTACTCAGCAGTCTGAGGTTCGATGAATCTCTTGTACCACTGATACTGAAGGTTGACGTCGTCACGATTGACATGTGCGTTGAAAGTCACCTCGTCGCCGATTTCAGCATCGATTTGACCCTCAGTCGCATCATCTGCCAAACCAACGGCAACAAAACTACTTTCGCTGACATCGGGAGTCTCCGTTTCCTCCGGCTCTTCCGTCGGTTCCGGCTCAGCCGTTGCCTCAGGAGACTCGGTGGGTTCAGGAGTAGGGGTGGGTGCTTCCGTAGGTTCGGGAGTCTCCTCCGGCTCGGTAGCATCCGTTTCGTCAGGCGTTTCCGTAGCAGCGGGAGCCTCCGTTGCTTCGGGTTTGGTTACCTCCCCTTCCGTCGTAGAAGAAGAGGCGGCAGAATCAGTCGCGTCGACTTCCTCTGCAGCATCAGTATCGGATACTGCATCCGTAGTAATGCTGCTGTCAGTAGTGGCTTCTGCTGCATAAGCAATCGTCGTGCTAAATGTAGAAAAAGTCATTACCGCTGCGAGAAAAGCCGAAGCGACACGCTGCCAAGTTTTGCCTTTAGACATAGCTTTCTCCTTTCTTAAATTATGCCAAGTCATACTCACTATACAACCTCGTTCCTATATCTGCACATATAATGGCGGAGCTATACAGTTAGCACGCTTGGCTATGGTATTGTTATACCACGATTCGCACACTTAGTCAATCACGAATTTTCGGTTTGTAACGAAAACTATTAGTTGTTTTCTCTGCTTATAGACATTTTCTGCATTTTGGTTTTGTAAAATGAAATTGGAGCAAAAAAATCAAAATTTTTGATAAAATCCGTTGTATTTCTGAAATTTTAAGTGTATACTACTAAATAGAAGAGGTGAGAATATGCTGATTGAATTTCGTGTGAAGAACTACCGCTCCTTCCGTGATGAAGCAGTCCTTTCTATGGAGGCAAACGGCTCCGGTACACTGAAAAGTGTGCTTATTCCCTTTGGTGGGATTCAAATTTTGCCCGGCGTTGCCATTTACGGAAAGAATGGCGGCGGCAAGAGCAATGTAATTCGTGCTTTTTGGCTTGCCGTTCAGTTTATTAAAAACGCACAAAAAACCCAACACGAGAATGCTGCGATTCCCGTTGTTCCATTTGCTTTGAATGATTATTCCGCATCGGAGCCGACTGAGTTTTCTTTCGTATACACCTTAGACGACATCAAATATTGGTATAGCTTTGCCGCCACGAAAGAAAATGTATATTCTGAGTCCTTGTATTATGCGCCTAAAAAGCAGAAAGCTCTGGTCTTTGCCAGAGAGGGACAGACTTTTACTTTCACAACTAACAAATCACGCAGAAATCTGATTAGTAAGGTTGTAGCAGACAATCAGTTGTTCTTCTCTGTCGCCTGCACTATGAACGATGATGTTTGTGCCATGGCTATGTCGTGGTTCCGTCAAATGGTCTATTTTTCAAGAGACTATTCGGATATTCCTCGTCAGTTACTCGAATACTCCAATGATTCCAATATGCTGAAAGCAATTTCCGATTACGCAAAGGCTGCTGATGTTGGTATCGAAGATATGAAATTCGAAATCAACAGTAAGGAAATCAACGAAGAGGCGGATTCGCCGGAGAATATCCCGGATGAAGTCAAAGCAGCACTTGTGCAGTTTATGCACTTACTGTCTGAGACTTCTAACAATTCGGAAACACATCTGAAGATGGGACAGGTTACGGCTACTTCTATGCACCAAGGTGAGGGACGCGGCGGAAGACCTTGCACTTATTCGATGGAACTCTCCGATGAATCCGACGGCACCAGAAAACTGATGGCACTTGCCCCTGCTATTGAGTCTGTTTTATCCAAGGGAGGGCTGCTGTTGGTGGATGAAATCGAAAAAGAACTCCACCCTGCCCTTGTTGATTTCATTGTGTCCAAGTTCCAGAGCAAAAGAACAAACCCCAATGGTGCGCAAATTATATTTACGACGCACAGCACCGAATTGCTGAGTATGGAGCTGCTGCGTAAAGACCAGCTTTACTTTGTTGACAAGGACAAAGACGATGGGGCTACAGAACTGTACAGCATCAGCGATTTCTCAACGAGAACGACAGAAAACATTCGCAAAGGATACCTTCTCGGCAAATACGGAGCAATTCCCAATGTTGAAATCGAGGAAGTTGAGTGATGGCTCGCAAATTTATAATCGACGAGATTCGACTTTTTTTGGCGTTGAAGAGAAAGATATTGGCAATTGGACGAACCGTTTAGAAATTACCTAGCGCCTGCGGAAGCTGAGAAAATAATCAAAGATTCCATGTACTTGAACAACTTGAAATGTTTGTACAATCTATAAACAATCGCTCAACACAAATGACTTGAGCGCAAATTTATGGTATAATGTATTTGTAAGCTAAAAGTAGTTGGAGGGTGATTCCGATGCAGTAAAACAGGCAATGGCAATGTGACTGGCGATAGCGGAAATACACAGCAGACAAGATGGGTCAAAAATATAGGCAGACCCGCTGTTATAGGGGCGACCCCGTGCGGGAAGCACATGCAGCATCCAAGGGCCCGTGCCTAGAGACTCCCCACAGTCTATAACCGTGGGATTGTGCAATACGTATTACGTGTTGCCACTCTTTTAAGATTGAAATTATGGACAACTATACAAAATTGCGGTATACTTTTATCAGAACGAATTCTCATGTGAAGTGAGGTGCAATTCTGCGTGCTATTCCAACTAATGAACAAAGATACCCCGTGGCTCCTATTCGACTGCTATGAGGACGAGTTCGGCTTTACGACCGGCAAAGAAATCGAATGGTATACTCCGCTCAGACCGATTGGCTATGATAACATCGGTGATTTTCTTGATGCACGCAAAGCACCCAAGCACAGAAAACACATTGCAGAGCTTTTGAAAAAGTATGGCTGTGAATCCACCGAGAATTTTTTGCGAGTAACACATGCGCTTTCTCTCAATGACACATTCTGGGTAAAAGAGCCGGAAAGTCCCTTAACGTGGAACGAGGTATCTCTCTATCGCAACGAGTTTGATGAACTGGTTTCCAACGCGGCTTTTGACGGGGTCGTTTCCTCTACCACTCTTTCTTCAACCTCCCCAGAATTTGGAACAGATGGTGCTTATGCAAAGTGCTGGCAGCGGGAAAATGATACGGTTTATCTGTACAAAAGCGGCAGTGACACCTATGAAATTGAGCCGTTGTCTGAGTTTCTCGCGTCACAGGTAGCGGATATACTTTGTCAAAATAGCGTTGAGTATGACCTTACTTTCTACCACGGACGATTGGCATCTAAGTGCAAGCTGTTTACCAACGAACAATTTGGTTTGGTGAAAATGTCGGCGCTGCCGGTTCCCAACCGCAAAAGTCCCGCCGCGCTCCTAAAATTTGCCGAGCAATATGGCAGTGAAGACCTCATGCGCAGGATGTTTGTCTTGGATGCGCTCATCCTCAACATCGACCGCCACTTAGGAAATGTCGGTTTCCTCTTCGATAATGACACGATGCGCATTACCGGAATGGCTCCCATATACGATAACAACCGCAGTCTGCTGTTCCAATTCGACACGGAAGCCCTTGAAAAGCGTCCGGAGTGGTGCGTTTCTAAGTGCGAGCCAAGAATCAGTGGAGATTTCATCAAGACTGCGCAGGCAGTCCTTACAGACGAGTTGAGAACAGAGCTAAAAAGCATGTCTGGCTTCCGGTTCCAACCGTCGATAGGCATCAATGTTCCGATGGACCGGCTGGAAGCGTTGAGCCGAATTCTGAATATACAACTGAATAAGATTTTGCAGTGATAGGCTATGAAAGGGAGTCGTGAAACACGGCTCCCTTTTTTTGCTTTATATTCGTGTAAAATTACATGAATAAATATCGAAAATTCACACTAAATGACATGAATATCCCCATCGTCTTCTTTTCGTTCTTGAAGTTGTTCTGGAGGTGACGGTGCGGTGTTGAGGTATACACAAAGAAGAGGAGGTCGCCCATGCGTGGGTAGCCTCCTCTATTTTTATGTTGTGTACGGATTTTTTGCGCCACTGAAGTCATACTCGTTGCGCATCGCAGTGTTTTCCCTTGCGAAGTTGTATCTACCACAAAACGCTCGTGTGCGGTAGTTGCTGATGTTTTGTGCAATTGTGGTCATGGTTATCATCTCCTTTGCTGTTATTGTACGCCTGTTGTAATTCTACGGCAATCGATGAAAAATCTATATTCGTTTTATGTAAAACAAAAAGCTATTTTGTGTAAAGAACGACGTAATGTAAAAGTACAAATTCATGGTATAATATTGGCGTGGTGCAAAGTTAGTATACTATTAGTGTATCCCACTTTTACCCGCACTTACGGTAAGATGTAAAGCTGCATTTTTCGTTCTTTGAGTTCCCATTTATGAACCTTCCAGTCTTTGTATGGTTCATATTTGCAATGTTCCAGCCATTCCTCTTCACCGCTTTTGCTATTAGTTTTATCGCATACACGGTCTACAAGAGTTTCTCCTGTATTGGCGTTGATAAGCTGATAGTCAAAGTATACATCTCTTCCGCAAGCCATTATTGTTTTCAATTTCATTTTCATCACCACCATTTATTCAAGGAGTTGTGACCACTATGTCAAAATACGAATACGCTTACTACGAATCTGAACGCCGTCTGATTGCCATTGCCGACATTCGTGAGGAATCCAAAAAAGACCCTCATATCTACATGCAGCGTTATGAAGGGCATCTTCTCTGTCCAGAATGCAAGCAAGCCCGGCTTATTGTTGTGCAGGGGGCAGACTTCCCGTTTTTCCGCGCAGCCCCGAGGTCCGCTCACAGGGACGGCTGCGATTTTATCCGTCCTGAATATGTGCCTACCGTCACCGACGCTCAGAACCCTGCGAACGCAAAGACTATCCGTTCTCAGCTTCGCCGCGCTCTGGCAAAAACCATTGAACGCCAAATTGCTCGTGCTGACCACGCCGGTGGAAACGGTACGGCTCATCATCAGCCGGAAGATGAAGGTCCTTTGGCACAGAAGCTGCAGCGTCGCAAAATTGCCCAGCGTCTGATTGAGATGATTCCTAAAAGCAGTGAGTCCCACCTGCCTGAGGTAGCGGTCTATTACGGTCGCGTTAAATGCGTTCTGGACATTGCTGAGAGCCACTACAATAAGGAGCCGTTCTATCACTGTGACTTCCATAGCGTTGCTACAGGCAAGCCTTTGCTGACAATGAATGTCTCAAACGGCGTCTGGAATCATTTCACTCAGGAAACCAAGGATTTACTTAGTAATTCTGCCGCAGAGCTTCGCATCTCTTTCCTTGGAAAAGCCGTAGATTCTGTGCGGAACGGTTGCCGTGTCGTTTCTCTCAAGAACTCTGAGTTTCTGATTGTGGAGGAAATTCACTAATTCAGTTGATATACAACACAATCTCTGAATCGTCAGTTGTCGTCCACTCTGTCACTTTTTCACTTGCATAGCATTCTGGAATGTCTTTCGATTTACCGCAAAAGACCTCCTCGTCGCAATAACCGTCTGAAGAATCCGATTTATAACGGGCAATATGAATCGTTTGCTCTTTGTCTTCTGCGAGTGCAAGGAACGATTTTACTGTCGGCTTCATGGATTCACCTTCTTTTTTCTTGGCGGCAGAATATAGAATATCATTTTCCCATCTTTTGCTTCCCACGCTCTCACGGTTTTCCATTCATATGCAAGGAATTGGTCATAGTCCTTGTTGTCATCGACTGTATAGGTCTTGTCGTGAACACGGTCTACAAGCACTTCCCCTGTTTTGATGTCCACAATAGCAAAATCAGTATAGGGGTTCGTGCAGCAACCATTTCCCATCAAATCATGTATTGTAATCACATTTATCACCTCAAATCACAAAAGGAGTTGTAAACCTATGGCAAAGTATACCGAAGCATACAATGACATTACTAACAGAAACATTGACATTATGCATGTGCGCAAAGAATGTGCTGCTGACCCTGCAGCTTACGAGCGTAATTATCGAGGTCATCTATTCTGTCCCGGCTGTGGTGTTGTTCCTCTTACCCTTGTTCATGATGAAGGGCGTTTGTACTTTCGTGGACATCCAAACGCAGTACATCCTGATAGGTGCGATTTTGTGTTGGATGAGCACATTGTCAAAGATATTAGTAGGCTTCGCGGAGAAGACGAAGACCATGCTTTAGCTCAGCGAGATTTCTTGTTCCGACTTACATTTGCCACCCCTCTTCTCAATGCAAATCGGCAGCCTGCGAACGGCAATGGGAACAGGAATGATGCTCATGCAGAGCATCAACATCAAGTGCGCCAAAACCGTCTCCCGCAATGTCGTCTTGAGGAATTGCCGTATCGGATTGAGTCCAACAAATTGCCGGAAGGCGTATGCATTTATTACGGGGTTGTAAATTGCCAGTTGGTGTCCAACGTTACGAATGAGCGGTACAAAGATAAAATGGAAACCGTAAACGTACTCATCTTGAAAGAATGCGATACAGGAGCGACTCTTATGGCATTGACTTTGTCCGGCGCAATTTGGGAGCACTTTGACACCAATACAAAAAATGTCCTTCAGAATTCAACAAAGCCAATTCATATAGCTTTTTTGGCATTGTCCAAAAACTTTAGCACATCCCTATTTAGTTCTCCGTACACTTGCTATTTGCGTTCATCTACTTATTTGGTTGCTCATGCGGATTAGTCCACACCAGAACGACAAGAACAGAGGTTTCGCCTCTGACATACCAGTCGCTTATGTAGTATTTACTCAACATATCCTCTGGAACATTTTTTACTGCTCCCTCAAATACTGTTTTTACTGAAAGGATGTAGTCTTCCAAAATTTCAATATGTTGTGTTTCCGGGCTCTTTGCTTGCTCTAAAAGGTATTTAAGTTTTATCGGCTTCATATCTCGTCTTTTCCTCCATGTATAATCAATTGCGCAGCTTCATAGCTAACAACAGCTTTCCGGCTGCCAGGTAGCACTGTAACCGTTGCTTCTACTCCTGATATCTTTTGAGCAATGGCTTTAAGTTCTGTAGCACTGTTTTCTTGCATAGGTCTAACTAAGCAAAGATATCCATTGCCGTCGTCATCAAATGAGATATCTGGAATAAATTGGACGGTATCGTCGATTTTATCTTTGTCTTTACTGCTGAAAAGAATCTCGTAAAATGTTGCTAATGCTTGCTGCAGCGCATGGCTTTGTTCCTTGTTCAACCGACTGTACAGTGCAAGCATGTTGAGCTCTCTGACAATGAGGAACTGATTGTCTATCTCTTCAATGAGGGTGACGCTGGTGTCACCCCCAGATGTCGTTGTGCAGTATCATGAATGGTCACTCCCCTTCCCTGCTACTCATTTTATTCAATTCGCACATTTTAGCAAAAGAAAAAGGAGGCTCCGTGTGGAGTCTCCTTTTGTTGTTTGATTGGAAGCTTCTTATCGGCCTAATTAAGGGTAATATTTAACCTCCGATGCTTGGTGTACATGTTTTAATTGCTGTGTGCTTCGCAATTAAATCAGTTTTGTTTGTTCGAATTATATAGTGATAGGTAATAATTCTAAGCAAAAAATTTTAGGCTGTAAAATTCAAGATTAACTATGTGTAAATTCGTGTGATATAATAATATCGGTGAACACATTTCTTCTGTACAGGATGTTATTTGCTTGCTGGGCACACTAATAATAAAGGGGACCTCTATTTTAGAGGTCCTCTTTTAAGGAAATAAATAGCGAAACTGTCAACTTATAAAAAGAAGCGATTTTGTGGTATAATTAAGTACACCCAAATTCACAGTCTCCGCCACTCATGTTAGAGCCATATAGTGATAGGTAATAATTCTAAACAAACAACGTATAAACACCAAATTCGAGATTGACACTTTGATACTTTTGTGGTATTATAGTGCCAGTAAACACATCTCTTATGTGCCAGATGTTGTTTGCTTGCCGCGTAGCTGGTCTCTTCAGCTATGCGGTTTTCTTTATTTTCCCCCACTTCACACCGTGCGTGCGATTTTCACCGCACACGGCGTTCCATCGACGAATTCTCGCCGACTTGAGGCCATCACTCCGGTACTCATTACAAGTACCATCATCGCTGCGACCTCTGCTTTTCAGCACCGGTTTGGCTGCTTATTGTTCTTCGTCAGCCTACATCCTTATTGAGGATGCCCAATACCTTTCCTCGTTCCAATAACCCTATCCGTTACCATACACCTTTAGGTGCCTGCTATGGGACCGATGACTTCTTTGACAGCCTTTCGTACGCAAGTCCTTACTTAGCTGTATCATCGACATGCATCACTGCATGGACTGTATCCCTTTACTTCGCAGGTTTGTCGGGCTCTTTTAGAGCCATGCTCACCGTGGGTGTTTTATGGACCACCGGCATATCAATTGGCTGCTTGAGTCAACCTTCTGCCGACTTCACCGAGCTTCGTACGGTTAAACTTTCGCTTTCTACCGCACGTCGGAGTTTATGGTGGATGTTTCCATCCATCGGGTTATCAGTTCTCCTGCAGTTTATTACTACAGTGCGTAACCTTTTGCGTTACGAACGAGTCGCACCTTGCGTCCAGTCAGTTCCGGAACCAACGCTCCAGCTACCGAGAACCGGGTCAAAGCCACTATCCCCACTTGAGTTACCGCCGCTCGGCTGAGAAGGCTCAGCAGGAGCAGGTGCTGGGTCGGGAGCCGGTGCAGGAGCAGGTGCGGGGTCGGGGGCAGGTGCCGGAGCAGGTGCAGGCGCAGGAGCGCTGGGCGTTACCGTTTGTGTGGGTGCCGTGTAGCTCGGAACAGTGGATGTGCCAGCAGAGGTGTTGCCAGAGTAGCTGTTCTTCGTGGTGGTGGCAGCCTTCTTCTGCTGGACCGTGAGCTCATAGCCTGCGCTCACGCTGCTGTCATCCTCGCTGGTAGCGGTGATGGTAGCATTCCCAGCAGCGACTGCAGTAACCTTCCCAGTCTCATCGACGGTAGCTACGCTCTCGTCGCTGGAGGACCAAGTGACTGCCGGGTTGGTAGCCTCTTCCGGCGCTACGGTAGCCGTGATGGTCACCGTGTTGCCAACATTGAGGATGCCTTCGGTCTTGTCGAGGGTAATACCCTCCACCTTGGTGGTGACAGTTACCTTGGTGGTGGCGCTCAAACCATCGGGCACAACGCCGAATGCGGAGTCGAGATTGTCCGGCACCGTGACAGTTTCGGAATCTGCGGTGGCTTCGGAATTTTCGCCTTCCGTGGGCGTTTCCTCATCCGTTACAACTGCAGCAGCTTCCTGTGTAGCTGTCTCGGCTGTTGCAGGAGCATCTGCAACAACATAGGTAGTAATGGTGCATTCGCCGTCAGCGACTGCCGTGACAAGACCATTCTCGTCTACGGTAGCTACGCTTTCATCGCTGGAGGTATATGCCAGCTTTACCTCAGTCGCGTCTTCCGGCACAATCTTGGCATCCAGATTCTTGGAATTCTCACCGTTTGTGACAAGCTCCAAGGCTTCGGGTGCTTCTACACCGGTGGGTGTGATGACGACCTTCACATGAGTAGTGGAGGAAATGTTCACATCCTTTGCGGAAGCCGTGACATCAGCCTCACCTGCACCGACTGCAGTGATGAGACCGGTGGCATCGACCGTGACGACCTCTTCGTCGGAGGAGGTCCACTCGATGGTGAGCTTCGAGGCAGCCTCGGCAATCTTTTCCTGCTCGGCTTTATCGTCCGTGCCGTACTCGATTTCCAGCTGCTGCGTCTCACCCTTTTCCATCACTACATTCGGAGGCAATCCGATGGAGTTGATGTCAACACCGCATCCAACCAGCGACAGTGCCATTGCTGCGGCGGCAATGACCATCGACATGATTTTCTTTTTCATATTCAATTTTCTCCTTCCCGGCGTCTGGTGCCGAGGCAACATAATTGTGATAGGTTCAGCCGACTCTATGCAGCTTTGGATTTCGTCATCGACGAGGCTGTGAGCCATTGGTTGCCTATCCTTCTGTACATCTGCATTATACCATAAATTTGTAATTTCTACAACCAAAGTTCGTAAAAGTTAACAGTTTAGTCATATAACAAGATGAACAGATTATCTTGCCTTAGCTCCTTTCTCCGTATTTGTTGCACCTCCTATTGTATGCAGAATATGGTTGCTCGTCAAGCAACAAAATGGTTGCGGGAATGAGGATTTTTGAGCCAAGAAGATGGGCTATATAGGGCTATATAGGGACGGTTCCCACTTCTTCTTTTGCCACTCCCCTTCTTGCACAAAAATAAAAGCCCAGTGGTCAAATTGACCACCGAGCAGCATGAATTTGGCTATAAAAACAAAAATCGCCTCACTGAAATGAAGCGACTTTTAGGTCATAGTTTCCCTTTTTCGTCTTTATACCATACCAAGAACTATTATGGGAACTATGATATGTTAAGAGTGTACCCTTAACATACTTACATTGTATATGATGCACTGCCAAATGTCAATATGATTATTCTACTAATTTGATATGTTCTGTGGGAGTCTTCGCTTGTACTACAAGACGCCATTGGACACTACCGGGAAGCTGAACTATCGTTCTAGCGTGTAACCAACGGCTGCCCTCATTTCTGGATGTTCTGGTGCTGCATCCTGCCTGGCATGAGCAACTTGTAGGCGCAGTTGGACGCTACCGGAAGGTTGTGCTGTCGTTCTGGAGGATTCCCTCTTTTGGTGGTGGACTTTGTTGAGACCTACTCTCCGACGAAAAAGAAGAGGTCCCGCCTCGATAGCAGGACCCAAAGCATGTTTTCGTTCGGTGCTCGCTTAGCACCTATCCGGTTTGAGGTTCACACGCACAACTCCTCCAGAGGCTCTTCACCACGGTGCGTGCCGGAACACAATGGTGTATCATTGCCTTTCAGCATCAGCTCTCTTGTCTTGTTGTAGCCACATTGCAAATAGTTGTCAATGCCACAGCTCACGTTGGAGCTTGTGTAAGCCATTTTGCAGCACTTATTTGCTTGATTTTCTCCAGCATATATGATTAAATCAGATACAGCGGTGAAAATATGCCATTTTTACTTCTCGCCTTTGTAACAAGGAATTAAGAAAGACCGTCTCCGCCACAATAAGTGGAAGCGGTCTTTTCTCTTTTATTTGCTTAATGAAGTTGATTTGTTATTCCCTTGAAGAACTCAGCGCTCCAGATGTCCAATTGGGACGTGTCTCTTATAAACGGCTTAACATCTTGTTTCGCCTGCTCATAATCAATAGTATCGAATTTGTCGCATAGCATCGAACGAAGAATTTTAATGTCAAAAGCATCCGTCTCCGTTAATACTTCACTTTGAATCAGTCGCCATTGCAGATGCTTCAGGTTTACGCTCGCCCCTTTTGAGAGATAGAACACATAATCATACAAATCGCGCCCTTTTACGCGATTATGCCACGCACGACATAAAACCGCATGAATCTTTCCGGCAAAAAGAGACGGCATATCATACAGGTTGACTTCATAGGGAAATGGCGTTAGAGGGAATTCACGCTCAAATGTTGCGTAATCCGGCGGCATTGTGTCGATTTCAAACTTGATTTTGATAGTCTCGTTTTTTGTGATGCTGTTTGCTGCTGCCTCATCAGAGTAAAACAGCAGATAATGCTCTTTGGTATTTCCCTTCAGAAACGCAGAGCGAATAGCAGATTCTTTTGTCTTTTCCTTCTCGGTGATATCGACATTCAGACCAAAAGAACGAACCGTCTTTTCCAGTTCGGGGAAAAACGCCTTCAAATCAAAATCCGGATTTTTCGTCATCAAAGAGAAATCCAAATCTTCCGAAAACCTATCCAGACCATAGAAAATACGCAGAGCAGTTCCACCATAGAATGCGGCTTCCTTAAAGAAACCGGCGCGGGACAGCCCATACAGAACAATTTCCTGCATAACTTCCTTCATCGCATTCTTTTGGTCGTACATATTTTTGCTGTCGTACTTTTTCAGCATCTGTTCGATTACTGTTGTCATGCAATTTTCTCCATCGTTTTAGTCAGCTTTTGGATATTCGTGCAACGATACTTGCTATTAAGGAATAGAATATCATCCATGTTCAACTTGCAGAACAAATCCCAGTCGATTCGCAAACCATCGAAAAGGAGCTCTTTTAGTTCTCTTTGGCTTGTTACAGGGGATTGAATATAGAGTTCGTCACACAATGCTTTTTCCGGACTTGCTATCTGGAAAGTATACCCATTCTCACTTACACATTCGATTCCATACGGATATGCTGCAGAAGGAACATCGCGATATGTGAATGTTCCAAAAGGTGTCTTGAATTCCTTCTTCTTTTTCTTTTCAAAAGTGGCTGACGTGAAGTTATATACTGCTTCCGGAATCAATCCATGATATGACAACGCAAATTCAAAAGACAAATACGATGGAGAGCAAATAGTGTTTGCCAACCGGTATCCGGGAGTCGTAGGATTCGTTTCGTATAATCCCTGTATAACAGGGATGCACTCCTTCTTCTTGACCATATGAGCCAACTTGTCTCGCGGGTTCTTGTAATTATTTAGCTCTTGGAGCATAATTGCGGTTGTTTTTATCATATTCTCACCACCTTATATGATTATATCAGATACCGTGGAGAAAATCAAGTAATTTTATAAGGTGTAATGGTGGAGACGCAAAGTGAAAGGGAGATGCTATTACGCACCCCCCCCTTCTTTTTATTCCTTGAGTGTTGTAGCTGCCGTACTGCTGTCCGTCTGCAGCAGTTCTGCTGTTCTTGAGATACTGGTTTCACCTTCTGTATAAGCTCTCAACACTATCTGCAGCAAGCGAGTCGGCAATTCTGCTTTTCGTTCGTCCACTATGACGTTTTGGATATTATTCTGCCACTTGCGGTTGATGATGCCTTCTTCCTTCGCGCGGCGAACCACACACTTCTCGAATACCCCGTATTTCTCAGCAATTATTCGGATTTCCTTGGCACACAGGCTCTTGCGCTTCCGTCCCAGCTCCCGAATAATGTCTTCGCTTGGCAGTAAGAAATACTCCACAGCATTGTTGAGAATTCGCTCATTTATGTCCGAGAACAGCAGATACATAAGAACATGTGTCAGCTCTTCACGCTGACCATAACGGTCCAAGCCGCTACTGATTGCAACAATCGGGACCCCATTGGTCGTCATCGCGGCGAGGCTTGAAAAGCTCTTCGCAATTGCATTTCGTTTGATGATGGTGACAAACACGCCACTTCTCTCAAGAGTCTGAACAAGATTACCCACCGGTCCACTTGCAGGTAGGTGCAATGCTTCTCGTATATATGCTGCGATTTCTTCGAGGTCAGTTCCCATCGGAATTTTTTCCTTCGGCAGCCTGTTTTCATCCACTTCCGCATTGGCACACATGCAAGCATCGTGATACATCTGCACATTCAGTCGTACCTGCGCCAGAATCGCATTTTTCTCGGCTTTAGTCAGTTTGTTGTTGTGAAATACAGTTTCGGCAATCTCGATGTCCTCTTTGTACGACATCAGCTTGCCAAGGGTAATACCAAGCGCCTCGCAGATTTTCTTGACCATTTCGACATTCGGATTTTTTTATCACTTTATTTGTGGTATTTTGTAAATGAAAAGAACACTTTTGCTATGTGGCAGTTTAAGCGTTTTCCGGCAACTTATCCAGATACCGAAGAACCTTATCAACACCCCGGCAACTAATGGCACTCATATTTTCTTTGTTGAGCCAACGATATAACCTGCCACGATTGATACCGGTATCTTTGCATACGCGGTATACGGTGACGTGCTTCTCCGCTAAAAGGGAGAGAACTTTCTTGCGCATCAGTCCCTTCATATAGTTATCTGCTTCCGCACTATCCCGTACAGCTACATAACTGGTCCAGACGCACCGCAGCCGCTCCGGAAGGCTCTCGTCCTGCCGCTCTAACTGCTCGATGGTCAGCGTATTACCGTAAGTGTCACACAGGCGCTGAAGCTCCTCGTTTGGTGTCTTCTCCAGAACAGAATACAGGAGTTTGAGCTTTCCATTGAATACCGCATACAGAAACAGCGGCTCGCGCAGCTTCGGAAAATCCTCGCATTCTGCGATGAGCTTTTTAATGCTCACTGTTCCAAATGAGAGGTCCCGCATATAGTTTTTCAAGAAATTCTCGAAGTGCAGCTTTTGCTTCATATCATCACACCCTATAGTCTGTATCCCAGTCACCGTATGTATTCGCTTGTTCTGGATAGGCGCAATACACGCCACTCGACCCGCCGGAAACACAGGTCATACTGCAGATGAAGCTTTCGCAGTCTCTGCAGCCGTAGGTCCTCATGCCTCCGTTCGCTTTTCCCTTTGGGCAAGGTGCAAGGAATCCTCTATGCCTATCCACTACGCGCAGGAACTGCTGTTGCGGCTCCTTTGCGAGCCGTTTCCGCATCATCTCGATAGTGGTACGGAAAAAATCAAGCATATCCATGTTGCCGCTCATGTGAATCTCGTGGTCGTCGTCCACATCGAAGTATTTGTATGTTGGTTTCCAACTCATGCGGTCAACATGTGACCAGTTGACACGGCGAATTGCGTATTCAGGCTTGTCTTCACCGGTTTCAATTGTGCCGAAATAAAAGCAGATACTGACCCAAGCATTGACACTGTCCTGCTGTGGCACCGGTCCGAAGCGCAGGACTGACAGCGGGCGTTCCCAATAGAGATGGAAGTAGTCCGGCAATCCGTCTTTGCCAATAGTAGGTACAATGCCTTTGTCTGAGACATCGAACACCCACGCTACTTTGTAGCCGAGGGTGTTATAGAATGTATTCCGCTCTTTGAATTCTTGCGGCGTAATAGGACTGTGCTGAAATTCCACTACGACGCCGTCCTTGAAGATATCTGCACGATGTGTTTCACCATTATGCTTCATCACAACTTCCCGGCACTCAATGGGGAATTGTTCCTGCATAGTCTTGTGCCAGTCGCTCATATCGTAGTGCCAGTGGTCGGGGCAAGCACCCGCTTCATGTGCGAAATGGTGTGCGTTGACTTCCCCTGCCCGCAGAATCAGCTTCCCGCTGCATACCGGACAGAAATAAACTGTCTGCTTATTTGCTTCATCTGCCCAAATGAGCGTTCCTTCGGTGTCTCGTGCAACAAACATTGTTATTTCTCCTTTGTATCTGTTATTTCTCTTGATTTTGCGTTATGCCTTATGTTTGTGCCAGAAAACCCGGTATTTCCCGTTCACCACGCCTTCCGACACATAGTCTGACAAAGTATATCCCCACATCCTGCAAGCCTCCTCTGCCGCTTCGTAGCCACGCAAGCCGAAGCCTTCCGTGAAGTGTCCTGCCTTGCAGCGGTAGAAGCCGCATTTACGGAGCATCAAGGGGTCTTCGTACGCCGCAATGTCGTTGCTCGCATATTTTACATACAGCATCTCTTTTGAGAACAGAAAACTCAGAGCCGCCATGATAGGAGACGGTGTATGGTCCTTCGTATTGAACTCGATATGTACATAATGTTCGCCATCTACATCTACATCGACCTTTACCGCTTCCGGCTCTTCAACGCTATCCGACATGACTTGCCATCCGTAGAAGTGGAAGTCGTCTAAAAAATACTCACGCTTGTACCTTCCGAGATATTCGAGGTAAATGTTCAGCTCTTTCTCTGCTTCCTCATCCAGTTTTTGTTGGCTGCAGATGATTTTACCGTTTCCATTGCGGAATCCGGCATCGACCATTTCGTTTTTGTTTGGCTCTGCTACCGATAACATTCCTTTTCGGTCTGAAAGGGCTTGAAAGCCCTGTTCTACCTCCTCTTTCTTGAGGTGTTCGTTGGCGAACCAATACGGGTGAAAGTAGTTCTTCATCATCTCCGCAAGTCCATCTGGCTTGTAGTTGCGCGGGTCTGTACCAAAGTGCTTGATGGTCGCGTAAGCCAGAAGGTCTGACCGCGATTCGTTGACCTTTGGGTCGTCGGATAACTGCAGAATTTTCTTGAATGAGAATGGATTCTCTCCATCCCGTATCGTATTCAAGAAACTGTTTACTTCTGCGTCTGCGCTGAACTGTATGGTAAGAACGTTCTTTGTTCTGATTTGCATGAAAGTACCCTCCTCTGTTTGTATATCGTCCAAAAGCCGCACAGACGATGCAAAATGCCGATACTTTCATTGTATTCGGTTCGCAAGATGTTACAAATGAACCTTTTGCAGGCAGACAAATTCACGGTCACTTTGACTGTTCTTTCAGAACGATAGGAACCTTGCCACAGCCGCTCCCGTGAGCCCTATGTGCTGTTTCTATATGTGGGGATGTAGTTACATGCTTTGCGTTCAGAACGGTTCTTACTGCTTCTCTGTTGGTAGTCTTGTTAATAGAAAAGAGCCTCCTCAAATTGAGGAAGCTCTTCGCTTTTGCTGATTATTCGGTAGGTGCTGGTGCTGCGTTTGTGGAATTGTCCACGGTCGTCTCACCGGCGAGTTCTGTTCTGTACAGTTGGGCGGCATTTGCATCCACGGTGGAAACGTCGAAGCCGTTACCATTGAGGAAGTCGTAGGCATCAACGACAATCTGCTTCAAAGTATTTACATCGTCGGCAGTAATCAGAGGATTTTCTTCCTGCAGCATCCCGTTGTATTGAGTGTATTTGCTGCGGAATTCAGAGACCTGAGGCGAATAGCTGTCGTTCATGCTAATCATCGGATTGTTGTTCATCACATAGAGCAACGAATCCAGTGTTTCAATCACCTGTGACAGTTCTTTTTTCTGGTTCCGGTAATTGTAGACGGTTACGATGGCTTTTTCTATCTGCAATACGGGGTTCTGAATTTCCTCGTATTCCTGTTTCATCTCATCGGTGACAGGAATGTTGCCAACATCAAGAACCTCGTCCCATGTAACGCCGCTTGAGGTCAGTTCATGGGTCAACTCGGTGGTTTCCTTGCCTTTTTCAATATCGATGTCGTGCTTTTCACAAAGCTCACTGAAGATGTCTGGCTCCGGTGTGGCAGTAGGTGCGGGCGTTGCCGCTGCGGAAGCAGTCCCCTGCTCCCCGCTGCTCTGCGCCGTGCCATCAGATGATGCGGAAGCTGCATCGCCGTCCTGCGCCGTCTCTCCGGTAGATGTCTCCGCAGAAACTGCGGAGTTTGCCGTGCTGTTTGTCTTGTTGTCTTTGTCGGCTTTACCCGCGCAACCTGCGAGTATGCCGCAAAGCATTACGGCAGCGAGACTCGCCGCCAATGCCTTACGCTGCATAATTCCTTATGCCCCCTTGCTCAGTTTCTCGTGGATACGAGTTGCGAAAGTCGTTGCGATTTCCTTTTCCTTGTTGGCTTCGAACACCTCAACATCCTGCGCCTGATTGTCCTTGCAATCATACACAAAGTAGTGTGCGTCGTCACGGATAAGGCAAACAGCGCCTTCCTTGTACTCTTCGATGGCGTACACATTTTCCGGGATGTTGCCACGCTTCATCAGAGAAATCATTGCCTGTTCGAACTTTGTCAGTTCTACGGGTTCATCGTCCACGACAGACTCAGACTTCTCTGCCTCAGCTTCGGGCTCTACAGCGGGAGTTTCCTCGGTGGCAGGCTCATTGTCCTCTTCGGGCTCGGCAGACTCTTCAGGCATCTCCTCAGCGGGTGTTGCTTCGGGCTGCTCATCCTCGGTGGGCTGGTCGTACTGTTCGGGAGCTTCGTCCTGCTCAGACTCTTCGCTCCGCTCGGCTTCCGGTTCCTTGGCAGTGCCGTTCATCATGTTGGCGATGTCATCGAGCGTCTCATTGGAAACACTGTCGTTGACCATAGCAGTAACAATCGGGCTGATGGGTTCCTGTGCAGGGGTGTTGTCCATGACAGGCTCTTTTACTTCCTGCGGTGCAGGCATTTCCTCTGCAGCCTTGGGCGCTTCAGCAGGCTCGTGAACTTCATCACCCTGTGCCTTTTCAGCTACGCTTGTTTTTTCATCGCCGTGGTGGTTATGCTGCTCACTGTCATCCTTGCGATATACCGTCTTGGCAGCTACGCTTCCGACCAGCTCTTTGTTGTGGCTGTTGGCAGTTGCGCACTTGACCATCGCAATCAAAGACAGAACTGCACATACCGCGAGTGCAACCGTGATTGCCATGACGATGATGTCAGAAGTGACATCCGTAAAGCCGAGACTGAACAGGATGCCGTTCTGGAACAGAAGCAGCACAGCCAGCATGCCGAGCGAAACGATAAGACTGAGCGCAGTCAGGGCAGTGGGTGCTTTCGAAAAAGCCTTTTTGTTAGAGTTACTCATTTTTCTCTCACTCCATGATGTGATAATGGTTGTACCGCGCAGATGGTTTTCTTTGCGGTGTTGATGATATCCTTTTTTAGGATACCCCTATTATACCACACAATTTGCAATTAGTCAATCACGAATACGCGAAGGAGCGGTATTTTCAGCAAATATTTACCTTTGTCGAGTGAAGTTTGAGCAACAATCCATTAGATGTACAGCTCAGGCGTTTACTCGGTGACGGAAGCTGCCTCAGCAGTTTCGACTGTTGCATCCTCCGACGTAGCCTCTTCGATTTCAGTGCTCTCGGACGCGACGGTTGAGGTTGTTGTGGAAGAAGGAGTCTCATCCTTCTTGCCGCAACCGGCAAGCATCACCATTGCGGCGGCTGCAACTGCCACCGCCATCAGCATTTTCTTGTTTTTCATTTTGTGTTCTCCTTTGTGTTTGGGTTTCAGTGCAACCCTCATGGCATTTGCCGCAAAGAAAAAGGCGAGCCGCCCGACGAATCAGGCAGCCCGCCAGCGGGCAGGTACTGCGGCCTTGTACCGGTCCGAAGTTTAAGTATATGCAACTCGCACAACAGTGCAAGCACTTTTTTGTTAGGGATACACAATTCCACTCGGCAGCTTTATACCAATGACATTGTCCAATGGGATGAATGCCAAAGCATCATCTATTGTAATGAACATGCCGCTGGATGGGTTTAAGCACAAGTACCCATTGCGAAGGTAGAAACCGTCTTGTTGAATTAACTGATAATCTTGTAGGTCCCTAAATCTATAGGAAGCAATGCTTGTTGCCTCCCCTTCTGCAGTTTTGTACTTGACAACGAGTTTGGTCCCGGCAGTATTTGCTGCCAGCTCAATCAACTTTTTGAGCCGCACATATTTCGGAATTTTCTCGATTTTATCGCGGCAAAGGCGCTTTACCGCCTCGTTTTCCAAAACTGCTTCACGAGGGTCTTTGGCTACTTTGGTGTTGTCGTGACCATTTGAGTATTGGCGCATCTGCAGGACCGGCTCAATCCAGTTGTCGGGGTCGGCGAGCCAATAGCCGGAGGTTTCGTCATTGTTAAGACCAGAACAGGCAATGTAGGAGTCAATCAAATCCATGCGAAAACCGTTTGTATAATAGTTCGCAGCAAGAAGAGTCAGTTCTTTCTTCTCTTTTTCCGAATGACTTGCCAAGAACCTCAAGGTCTCAATTTCTGTAACCGGGTATTTTTCTCGGATGTACTTATTCAGACTCTCTCTGATGTTCTTATCAAAATCTCTGGGAAAGTCTTTTGCCGGGAATCCGCAGAATTTTAGGAACTTTGTTTCTTCAGTATCCCCGTTGTGTGGATAGATATACTTGTTATCCACGATGAAGCCGATGAGAGACAGTTCTTCACGGTAGTGGCTCAAGTCCGCTTCGCTCTGCCCCGGCTCTACCGCCGTCATCATGTTGTAAAGGAGTTCGACCTTGTGCTTTTTCTGTAGCATCGGCTTGCGCAAGAATTCGGCATATGCCGTGTAATCGTCGAATTTCACAGGGAAAACACCGGCAATATAGCTTTGCTCTGAGTTGGCTATAAACTTTTTAAGGACACCTCTTGTGAACTTGTTCACGCCTTGCCTCCATATAGTGCTGCTACAATATCGACCGCTTCATCCATTGAGCGGCAGGTATAGCTCATAGCTTTGCCGTTGCCGATAAGCATGTTGCCGCTGCGCCAATAAGCCTTGGAGTCGGTGGTGTAGATGATGTTGTCCTCTACACGAAGCTCTACGCCGTTTTTGGTCATCACGTTTTTCATAGGGGGATACCTCCTCTATTATTTGTTTTTCATTGTATACAATTCGCAAGTTTCTACAATGTATTTTATGCTTTGGCAAACACACCATCTGCTGCAAACATGTGTTCAAGAATTCTGGGTGTCTCCGTCTCTCGTCCTTTGATACCGCCGTATTTCATGAGGATAATGGCGAGTGCCGCTTTGATGTCTGCCACCCCATGTTGGCATACACCGTCGTCGCGAATCAGCTTGTTGTTTTGCAACCAATATGATGTATTGTCTGAGGCGAATATCGTGTTGCCGTTAATTTTTAGTGTAATTCCTGAATTTGATTCTAGTTTGATAACCTCCACCTAAATTACTCCTTTTTCCTTCGCCGCAAACGTTCGTCTATATTTTTAGCGTCTGCAAATAGTTTCTCTGTTTCCGTTGAGAATAGGGCGTGAGATTCCAACTTGCCAGTTTCTTTTGAGACTGAAACAAATCGGGTTCCGATGCAGGCTTTGCCATCTCTTGCTCCACCGCAAAACAACCAATAGTCCGGATGGTCCCAAGCATGGGTAACAAATTGTCCCCATCTGTTGTAGTGCTTTTCAGCCGCAGCTAATGCCATCTCAAGCGATGTCTGCATCGTCTTACTCCCTTTTCCGCAGGTATCTGCCAGCAAAATGCTGTTGCCCGCCGCTCGCCCCGTGGAGGCTCCTGCCGTAAGCGGCTGCGCGGGAGACCCGCGCGTTTTGGTTACATCTCAGCATTGAACAAGTTACGCAGCTTATATATGATGTCTTCGCTGTTGCCAACAATGGATGCTGCCTCGTTAATAGAAGCAAGCTCAGACAGGCTATCCGCTGCATAGTTGTAGCTGATGGTATAAACCGGAATGTTCATGCCCGCAATGATGTTTTTTGTGTCGGAGAGCTTATAGCCGGTATTGCTGTCACCATCCGTCAAAACAAAGATGATTGGCGTGCAATTCCCGCCGAGTTCCTGAGACTTTTTATAGATACGGTCCATTGCAACGCAAAGACCGTTGTACATGGCTGTATTTCCGTTCGCATCAAGGGAATTCACTGCGCCCTTGTACAAAGTTTTCTGGGAAAGGGAAAATTTATCAATTGGCAGATATTCGCGGACGCTTGAATCAAAGCCAATGATGCCGATGTAGTTGTCGTCGTTAATATATTGAATTGTGTTAATCATCGCGGTTTTTAATGCGTTGATTGGTTCACCACGCATTGAGCCGGAGGTATCAACAACAAATTCTGCAACGATGGGAATTCCGGAGTCTTTCTCTTCTTTCCAAATGCCCTGAGCCTGCGCAATGATGCTGCCGTCATATTCCTTGCCTGTGTAAGCATAATCGTCCATGCCGTTGAATCCGTCTTTCGTTGCAACGGCTTTGTTTTGTTCACAGAAGGATACGAAGGCTGCGATGACCTCTTTCTTTTCGGTCGAGATATTGCCAACCGAATAAAGCGGGTTATCGTGGCGTACACCAAATGGAATGAACTCGTAGTTTCTTTGTAAGGTTGGGTCGATTTGGTAAGATTGATACTCCATGACCAGTCCATCTACCACGCCCTTATCCGCAGACTGAGTCATCTGCTGTGTAGTAAAGGATACCAACGGAACATTTGCTTGGAATTTCTGGAAGTTTTCGACTGCTGCTGCATCCACGACATTGTCGCTGCCGCTGCTTGCCAAAGCTGCAAGCAGGAAATTAAGGCCCGTGGCACTTGTATAGGGGTTAGAATAGCCCATCATCATTTTCCCGTCGATGGTTGCATTCAGAACAGTATTCACAGATGCTTCGCCATAATCTGCTCGCAGCATATCCCCTGTTTTCTTAGATACGAGAATACCTGCCACATTACCAACCAAACGGTCGGTTTCCACGGTAAGTTCTACGCCTTCATTCTTTACGAGTTCCCCGAAAAGCGTATTAGAAGGCGTATAGCATTCAGGTTGATACTTGCCCGTTGAGATATACTCAGCCGCTGTGCCGGAAGGAATGGAACGCAAAGAAACGCTCATGGTTTTGTCGCCAGTGGTTTTATTATGCTGGTTGTTGAATTTCTTCGCCATCTCTGTCAGGAAAGAGTCAGAACCGGATTCTGCCGCTTTTTCGCCGGACGAGAAAATTTCGATATTGACCTCCCCTGTCCCCTCCACTACAAACGGATAGGAAGACTCGATGTCGGGCAACTCATCTTTTGCATCCAAGAACTCGGAGACGTCCAGTTGCTGCGGTGCGACGGTCACCTCCTGCACTCCGATTCGTTTCATCTTGCTGCTCAGGTCAGCATACGCTTGTTCGGTTGTCATTGTGTTGGTGCTAACGCTTGCATCGCGCATCACCGTCTGAGAGAACACCCCCAGAACGACACCCACGATTGCGATGGTCGCTACCACTGGGAAAATACTTTTTCTCGCCATGTCAATTTCCTCCATTTAATGTATCATATCGTTTCATAGCCTCGCGGCTGATTTCTTCATCTTGTTTAATGTCTTCCTCCGTTTTACTGATAACAGTATCGAGCTTTGTCATAGCAAGAACAACATCGGTATCCCACGGATTTTGTGTCGAGCGTTGATTCAGTGCATACGCAAGAGAATCAAGACGCAGGATGAGCCGTTCGTTATCGTGAACCACTTTATTGACTGTGCTTACAATACCATCATAGATTTCCTTTTTCTTTTTAGCCTCCTCTTTATCTCCAAACGAAATGGAACCACGGCAGAAAGCGTTATATTCCGTTTCGTCAAACATCAAAGCGGAACGAATGGCATCATCTAATCTGTCATAAAATATTTTTTCTGCAGAAGCCAACAGTGTCAAACATTTCGCTTGCTCACCTGATGTTTTACTATCTTGTGTCATACTGTAGGCAACTGCCATCTTCTGTCCAAAACGTCGCACTTGATACAGCATCTGGTCTGCTTGTTCTGAAAACACGCTTTTCGTTTTTATAGCTACTTTTATTTTGTTCGCATATTGCTCCTCCTTGTTCGCCGGTTGTTCTACCGTCGTTTTGTTTTGAGGTTCTTGTCTTTTTGCAATTTTACAGTATGCAACATAGGCGCAAAGCAGTAGGAATAAGACTGGCGTGCCATGCTTTGCCAGCAATACAAAAAACAACGATGCTCCATGCATATACTCGATGGCATAATAAGTATTGATATATGCCTCGACCATGTAAACGATAGCTGCTGTTACAATAAGTAGGCTTATACTGAACATTAAATTTACCTCGTCTTTGCCCTTTGTTGAAACATTTTTCCATACGGCTTATTCGATTTTTCGGTATTTTGTTTTTTCTGCGCACATTTTATCCATGTTTTTATAATTCATACCGGAATAATGCTTTCAGGAATAACCATGTTTTTCCTTCACCCAACCTTGCTATATCCACGGTCAGCCAACCACTTGTGAACATCGTTTGTGATATTGGTCGTATCAATAACTTCCCTCGTAATGCTTCCGTCTTGACTTTTGCGATAGATGATTTTTCGTTTTTGTACCTTACCGATTGTTGTTCCGCTAGGATTTTGTCCGGCGTCTCCAAGACCTATCATTTCACCGTATTCGTAGTCAAGTTCGCGATAGGTGAAGTCATCTTGCACGAAAATCATTTTCTTAAAAGTCTCACTTGATGACGGTCTTAGTCCGTCCCACTTAGCGATAAAATCAATTTTATCGCCCTGCACTTCTATTGCTCGTATCGAAGCAGGGATATTTTTCCCAGAAGCAGCTTCTTGTAAGAGTTGCTCTTTTGTTAGCTTATTTTCAGATATCGGATAGTCGATTATTTCACTACCCTTGGGGTTTGAAAAATCCAAGAGACCAAACTTGCTGAACGTTGTAAAAGCAGCGCTGATAAATATTAAGAGAATACCAACAAATTCGAGGCTGATTGCCGTTATCATAAGTCCTTGTTGAATATTGCCTTCTTTTATATAGCTTGTCATAGCTGCCACAATAGGAATTACGGCAAGCACAATGCCAAATATCAGCAAGATTTTTCCGATTGCCGAACATACAATGCTCGTGACTCTGCTCGGTTGATTGTTCTTAATCGTGCTCATGGTGTTTTGCCTCTTAATCTTTGATACCGCTCAGGCACAACGGCGCTTCACCACAGCCAACATAGCCGTCAACGATGCTGCCTGCATCGATATGAGAGATGTACGCTTCGTCAACATCTGGGAAAACATAGATATAGGTTACGAAAGTTTCCTGCGGCGTTTCTTTACCATCAAACTGGTCATAGCACTCCGCTGCGAGCGTATAACCATCACAATTCCAAACCAGCCAATAACGCTTAGCTTTTCCTACATCCTCATAGGTGGCAGCTTTCAGTTCGTCAAAAGAATTGAAAGCCATACCTCCAAAAATAGTCGTTTTCCAGTACAAACCGGACGGGTTGCCGAAATGTTCATAGAGAGCCTCGAACTTTTCCTGTGCAGCGCTATCGTATTCTGGGAACCAATCGAAATTGTAGACGTTGATGCGGTTGTAGTACAGTCCCTTATCGAACGCATCGCCAAAAGTCATGTCCTCTTCTTTGGCAACATCATCATCCAGCATCATGACATATGAACCATCGGTAGCATCTGAGCCGATTTGATAGTAAACACCATTTTCTCCCACCACACAATAATACTGAATATTGCGGTCAGGCTCTTTTTCTGAATCGTATTCGTCGTGAACTTCCTTGATACTATATCCTTCGTCTTCCCGATTGAGAGCAATATACCCGTTGATAGGAAGTGACTTTAGTTCATCCGGTAATACACTTACCTCGGTATCGTCTCCATCTTTCCATCTCCATAGAGCCAGTTCACTTGTCCAGTCTGTGTCGTTGAGAGGATTTTCTCCAAATGTAACTCCACTGTTCGGGTCTTTCGTGACAGACGGAGTTACTGTGCCTTCTGACCATTCCGGCAGATGGTCAAGCAATGACCAGTCCTCCCCTGCCGGTGCAGTCTCTGTGCTGGAAGATGCTGTACTGTTCTGAGTCTGTGTCGTAGGTGTCTGTTCTGAAGCGTTGTTCTGCTTATGTGCAGAGCATCCAGTCAGAAGCATGGTTGCTGCAGCGACAGCAGCAATGGCGCGAATTTGTCTTTTCATAGCTTTCTCCTTTTTTTATAAAAATTGTTTGAGTGTTTTCATCATCGTCTCGCTGCCAATCGGCGCGGTACGGATGATGACGAACATTTGCATAGTTTTTGTAATTGCGAAGTATAGCACCGCAATCCCTACAAGTATGAAAATCGGTACAAGTCGTCCCAATGTGATTGGATGGTCAGCCTCGGAGAAGAACGCTTTCTTAGGGTTCCCGTTTGGGATATAGATTGCCCTTCCTTGAGGCTTTTCGTGCTCTTTGCACTTTTTCTTGTATGTTTTACCGTTATACTCGTACTCGTATGTGACGATATATCGATAAGACTCTTCTATGTCGTCTTGGTGATTTTTGCTGATACGCTCTATTTTCACCGGCTTAGCTGTAATGACATTGCCCTCTTTCTTTGCATCCTCAATTTCTTCCTCCACAGTCTTAAACCACTGTGGATGTGTTGCGACTGGGATTCCAAAGACAATAAGTACTATCAGCGTGGAAATTGCAAGGATGGTAATGTTCATAAAAATCACTCCTATTTTTAATTATCTGCAGTTCGCACGATTCAGCAACAAAATCTCGACAAACAGAAAAAGGCAGCCACCCGAAATGGATGACTGCCGTTGCTTTCTGTTACTTGTTGTGGTTTTTGCCCTTAATTTGCATGCGCTTGATAGCTTCCTTTGCCAACTCCGAGCGTTCGCATTCCGATGCTGCGAAGGTGATTTGCGTGCAGACCTTGCTGCCCTTCATTGCGTTGGCGGCGTAAGTCAATCCGTTTGTCCGGCTATCCAATAACGGGTTATCCACCTGATTTGGGTCGCCGGTCAGAATGATTTTGGTTCCTTCGCCCGCACGGCTGATGATGCCGAACGCCTGCAGCGGAGTCATATTCTGCGCCTCATCAATAATCATGTATCTGTCACGGATACTGCGTCCACGCATATATTCCATGGCTTGGGCTTCGATTTTGCCGGAATCGAACAGGTATTGGGCATAAGAGTTCGGTGCAACGATTTTGTCTTCTGCTTCTTCCTGTGCAGAGAACTTGCTCTTTTTACCCTTGCCGCTCGGTTTTGCTTCATCCCCACATTTCACAGCGGTCAACTGGTCAAGATTGTCGAGGATGGGACGAATCAACGGGTTGATTTTCTCTGCCTCACTTCCTTTGAGGAACCCGACTGTTTCGTCAAATTTGATATTTGGGCGAACAACAAGTACGCTGCGATATTTTGGGTCATCGCCAAGCGTCTGCTCCAAGCCGCAAGCAAGAGAAAGGAAGGTTTTTGCTGTACCGGCGTCACCCATCAGAATCGTCAGCGAGGAGGATTGCAGCGAATCCATCAAGGCATGGATAGCCATTTTCTGACCGAGGTTTTTTGGCCTGACACCATATGGATACATTTTATCCATGTTGAGCCTTACGAGCTTTTTGCCCTTCGCTTGATATACGCCGATAGTAGATTCGTCTGCTCTCTTTACGGTGACGAACTCATTTTCTACCAGCGACTCGTCCGTTTCCACGGCGGATACAGGAATCTCATTTGGGATACCACTTGCATCGATTTCTGTATCATAACAATGCGCGGTTGTTCTGCCAAGATACGGCGTATCGGTCATTACGCTGTCCGAGCGATACACTTCGGCCTTAAAACCAGCTTCTTCCATGCGAATCCGTGTGGCAATGCTGTTGGAAACAATGATGATTTCCGACTCTTTAGGGCATTGCCGCATGCAGCTATAAGCAGACTCAAGAAGCGTTTCATTATGAGAATCGTCGACGAAGAACATGCCTCCGTTTTCGAGAGGCACGCCACCCAGAAGATTTCCTTTTTCACGCAGCTTCTCGATAATTGATAACGCTTCTTGCGCGTTACGGCTGTTCTCGCCTTGGTTCTTTTTAATCGCGTCAAGGTCACGAATCACGTTGAACGGAATCGTGACGGTGTGCTCGTCAAAGGCAAAGACCGCATATGGCGAGTAGAGCAGGACGCTCTTATCGAGGATGAACACCTTTTTGGGTGCAGACAAAGTCTTCGCGTCGTCCGTAAGCTTGCCGTTGACACCGTAGTACGGCTGGGGCTGAGAATCAGTATAAATGTTAGGCATGGGTTATACCTCCTTCTACATTCTATGATATACAGCTCGCACGAATCAGCAACTCACAGATATGGCAACGGCTCTCCGTCTGGCAGGCGCTCATACTCTTGTAGGTCGCTCGCAGAGGTTTTCTCCAGACTGGTTGTCCCATCCTCAAAGCAGAGTGAATACACATATACCCTCTGGTTCTTTGCTCCCAGCACTTCCGCTGGGGGCTTTTTGTTTTCTGCCATTTGGGAAAGCTGCTCTTCTGAAATGGGATACAGTACCCATCGCTCAAAGTAGCGAAACTCTGGACAGTGACATAGATATAGTTGCCCATCACTATCTTTGCAGACGCATAGTAACGGTAAGCAATCGTATTCTAAGAAGACCTTTTCGATAGTCAGCTCCTTGCCAAATCTGGCAGAAAAGTCTGTTTCCTCCAAAAAGATTTCTTTGTCCTTCATCTTGCAACCGCCTTTACTGTCAACACATAAGCGACAGCCCCGAGTAGAATCACCACCACAAGCAGAATCGAACAGACAAATATCATGTCAAAAGAGATTTTCTTAACTTTTCTCAACAGATGAATCGTGTCTGTCAAATCTTCGATTTCGTTTTCCATCGCTGCAAACTGGTTGCGTTCCTCTTCTATCAGCTCTATTGTCTCAAAAGCGTAACCGACGTTGAACTCGTCGTTCTGCTTTGGCTTGTCTTGAGATTGCTTTTTGAGTCGGCGCAGCTCTTTTTCGTACCAGCGCTTGCTTCTCTTTTTTAACGTAGTCTTTTTGTTACTACGCTCTATCGTCTTTTCTTGCAGCAGCTTGCCTGACACCCCATAGCAGACAACCGACATAATGCAAAGCACTGCTACAATGATAAGTATAATCTTCATACGTTACCTCGTTTGGTATATAGTCGATAATTATGTACAAATTGCAAATAATTGCCCAACACAAATGACTTAAATACGAATTTATGGTATAATGCATTTGTTAGGAGGATGTTTTTTGTAAGAAATTTAGTGGCAGCTGCACTTGGCAGATGAGCTATGGCGAAAATATAGGCAGACCCGCTGTTATAGGGGCAACCCCGCGCGGGAAGCATATGCAGCATCCAAGGGTCCATGCCTAGAGACTCCCCACGGTCTATAATCGTGGGATTGTGCAACGCGTAATATACTTTGTTGCTCATTTAAGATTGAAATGTAACAAACCATTGATGCAATGCAAAGCGCCGCCACGATGATAAGTATAATCAGCATGTGTCACCTCACGAGAAGTCCGGAGCCTCTATATCGTTGTCGTCGCCGGTATCCACCTCAAGGTGGAGCTGCTCAAACGGCAAGGTGAGGTAGTCGTACAACGACTCAGCCGTCGGCATGTCGTAGCGCATCCGGCGACCGTCCTTAAAATCGTACCAGATACATTTCTGGACATGCTCGTAGAACCACCACTGGATAGTGTCCGCCCTGTCGTCCAGTTCCTCTTTGAGGATTTGCAGCAATGCTGACAAATACAGGTTATCGGCATCAAAGACAACCGATGAATCGCAAATTTTGTTGAGAGCGTTGTCGAATTCACGCATCCGCTCGTCTTGTGTCTGAATGTCTGTGATTGTCTTGCAGAAAAGCTCTTTGGAAATCATAAATCGTCCTCCTAAAAAGAGAAGCCTCATCCGAAATGGGTGAGGCTTTTTATTGTATCACGCAAAAAGTAGTGACCGAAGCAGTATCATGTATCCGCCTGCAGTTACCATGTACATTGCCACACCAAGTCCACCGGAAAGCAGGTAACATACGCACCAATATCTCGTGGGTTTATGTTGCAGCACCTGTGGAAAGAAGCTCATATAGGAACCGGCGCTAACGTCCTCTGTCATCGTATCAAGATACCAGAGGATACCAACTGCGCTGATATAGCCGCCTACCTTCATACCTGCTACAGAGAGCACTGCAGAGAACAGTATCAGCCGGAGCGCCTTGTGGGAGGACCTCTTGGCATCCTCCTCGATGAACTTGGCTCTGCGGATGCAATCCCTAAGAGTGGCGCAGTCGTTGTCTTCCACTCTGGTTGCTTCCCTGTAGCACTTGGATGACTCCGTAAGGAAGTTCAGAAGTCGCGTAGCGGTAATCCAGAGACAGACAAGGCAAAGTGCTACGAAGAATGAAGTAATCGTGTCTTCTCCCATGTATGTCTCCTCTTAAACTCGGAAAAATGTTGCAAACTGTCCCTCAAAACCACGGAAAAATGTCGCAGACTTCGGAAAGACCTTGATTTGTGTTGTTTCTCGGGGTGCGAAAACTCTTGATTTGTGTTAATTTTTATATTCTTATTGTTTTATATTGCACAATTAGCTAATATAGTATATAATATAATTAGCTAAAAGGAGGTGTCCCTTATGATTACTGCTACCGCAACCGCCACCGAAATGCAGAATAACTTTGGTAGGTATCTGAATCTCGTTATGTCTGGACAAGAGATTGTAGTAACCAAAAACGGGCGTGAAGTTGGTCGTTTCATCCCTAAAGATGCAGCCGTTTCTTATCTCACAGATTCTCTCACCGGCATCATTAAGGGAAGTTATAACCTTGATACAGTAAAAGAAGAAAGGCTGAGAGAGAAATATGACATTGCTGATTGATGCTAACATCATACTTGATGTATTACAAAATCGAGAGGGTTTTGTAAAGGATTCGGCAATGGTTTGGAAGCTGTGTGAAACGGAACAAGCAAAGGGCTATATTTCTACGCTGTCATTTGCAAACATTATGTATATTCTTCGAAAGGAACTTACCCCAGACAAAATCGAAGAAGTATATCATAAGCTGTGTTTGATTTTCGAGTTTGCTGATTTCAATAGTGCTACTCTTTTGAAAGCGGTTGAGATGAACTGGAAAGATTTTGAGGATGCCGTTCAGAGTGCTACTGCAGAACAAATCCATGCAGATTATATCATTACACGAAATGTGCGTGATTTCACAAAAAGCAAAGTCGTTGCCTTTACACCGACAGAGCTTCTGATGCGAATTTAACGATGAAGAAGGCGGTTCTTTTGAACTGCCTTCTTTTTTTGTAGCTATTTTTTAATACCGATAAAATCTCGGCACAATCTCGCTTCCCTGCTTGTCCATAATCGTGGCGGCAAAGGTGTCCATCTTGGCGGGCGTAAACTCTGCCGTGTATTCCAGCGTGCCGTCAGATTCCTCCGCAATGTCGTTCATCGTCTGCAGGAACTTTACGAACTCCGGAATCTGTTCAGGTTTCAGCGTGACGCCGGTGCAAATGGTGATGCAATCTTCATCCACATCGGCAACCTCATCGCCCTCTTCCCTGCCGAAGACGCTACGGACCGAGGCAATTGCTTCCTGCATCTTGTCGACCTGCTTGACGGTGAATGTATCCCCGGCATCCAGCTCCATCTCGAAGGTGTAGCAGAACCATGCGTCGATATCTTTGACTTCTTCCTCCGGTACATAGTCCGGGTTGTCGCATAGTTGTTTGCCGTCAAAGTAGAGCATCGCCACATTGCTTTCCACATCGTAGTATTCCAAGCCGTGATACCGTACTGCCTCACAGCCGAATTCCTGCAGCGTATCCATCCAGAACGCCGAACCATAGAAATTCTTATTGCTGAAGTAGTGAATCATATCATAGGACAAGAACACTTCGACATCCGCGTCCAGAATGATTTGCTCGATGGCTTTATGAACAGTTTCTGTGTGCTGCCAATCCTTATCCAGACCGGAAAGACCCACACCGCCAGTCTTGTCGGAGACATTCAGAACAGATTCTCCGCCAATCTTGATGGTCAGTTCGTGCAGTGTCATGGACTCAATGCTTGCAGAGTCCAGAAACTGCTGCAGATAGTGGGCAAGGCAACTGCGAAGCGCGTCCGCGTCGCCATTGTCTTTCTTGATGTTGATGCGTTCGATTGCTACTAATTCAGTGCTCATGGTGTTTCTCCTTTATTACTCATGGTCATGATGGCATTCGGGACAATAGTGGTCGTGTTCCAGAGGCGCCGGGCCGGGTGCCGCGCCGCGCTCACCGATGATTTCCGAAGTACGGATACCGTTTGCTTTGCGGCATCCCTCCACTGTCTTGGACAGTAGTTCCTTGACCTCACGAGGCTTCTTGACATGACGGATGTCAAGCTCCGGTGTCATGGAGTCCATAGAACAGAGGTGAATCGTTCCGACTCTGCCGATACGTTCCAAGAAGCTTTGGCTCAATGCCAGGTCTCGAACCCGATAGAGCTGAATCTCATCTTCCCGCAGGTTAAAGAAGCCTTTCTGGATGATGAGCTTCGTCTCTGTCAGTGTGTATTTCGTAAACGAAATCGGAAGTGCGAAGATAGTATGGCGCTTGCGGTCAGTCCAGAGAATCTTCTCTTTCTCCATATCAACGCCAAATTCGCCGTTTTTAAGTTCCGCCATTGTTGTTCTCCTTTCACGCAATGTGGATTGGCAGCTTGATTTCTGCCTCATTGTTCTTTAGAGACTTCTGAGTTTTCTCATACTCCGCGATTTTCTTGGTCAATTCTTCTTTACTCATAGCTTTGATTTCCGCCGGGATAACGCAGCGGTCATCTACAACATAACCTGCTGAGGTATCTGCCTTGCTCTCGTTCTGGACGGTCTGCTCCTCTTGACTTGCAGCCTCCTCGATGCGCAGGCGTTGGTTGATGGTGTCTGCGCTGAACTTCTGTGAGGTGAACACAGGCTTCACGGTCTGTCTCTGCTGCTTAACGAAGCGTTCGAGGACCTTCCAAGAGGTTTCGTCATCCTGTTTCTCGTAGAAATACGGGTCAAGGTTCAGGAACAGCCAAGTAGTCGTGTTTTCTCTGCCGGTCATGTAGCCGAGCAGTGCATCGCTGATGGCAAGCACACCTCTGTGCCATGTCCCCATCGTGCGGCTTACGTCGTACACGATAAGCTGAGGTTGTCTGTTCATCGGCATATCGACCTCAATGATATGCGCGTCTACCGGCCAGCCGCCGGAGAGCTTATACTGGTGCATGACCATCGGGATACGCCCCGGTACAATGCGGTCATGGTCCAGAACGAAGTCGGCATATTCCCCCGTCACATCAATGACGATGATGCGGTCTTGCGTTGTCCGCAGCAGCCTTGCCACTTTCTTTTTGCACCAGAGCGTCTTTCCGTGTCCGGTATCCGCAGATACCAGTGTGTAGTATTTAGTTTTAATGATATTAGGTTCAACCATTTTATTCCTTGATGTACTCCGCACAGAGTTTCAGTTCGTATTCAGCGTATTTCGGGTCGCCAGTTGCATTGACGAGGAACTCGCGCAGTTGCTCCTGCAGTTTTTCTTCGGTCAGCGTGGCGAGATTTTCGTTGTACTTTTCTGGCGGCCACATAGCGCCGCAGAAAATCATCGCGTCGAGGTTGTAGTCGCAGGCACTGAAGAAAGTGTTGTGAGGATAGCCGTAGCACTTCTCAAACACGAAGTCCAGAGCGTTTGCGCAAAGATTGTAGGCGTGTTCATCATAGTTGAGCTCGCCATAGTAGTCTCCTCTAAGTGCCCAAAGGTTTTTAGGAACTACCGCCAGCTTTTTTACTACCGGCCAACTATCGTAGTCGGCGAATTTTGCTTCGCCGTATTCCCCTTTCCCAAAGGCGACGGCTTCTTCTTTCGACGGCACATATTTTGCAAGGAAGTCTTCGTTGTATTTGATTTTCCGAGCTTCTCCCATGAAGATGCCTTTACCGAAATGGTCAACATGATACCAACCCATAGCGCACCTTCTTACTGCACTTTGCCGATGTGCTTATAGCCGCGATTTGCGAGCCAGCGATGAATCGTTCTCGCCAAATCTTCTTTATCGAACTCATAGCGGCGGGTAATGCCATCATCATTCAAGTGATAGCCAATCTTTTGTTCTTTCACAAGCCCAATCTGCGGTTCAGAGCCATCATCCTTATCGAGATACTCTAATTCGCTGTAAGTACCATCGTTACCTATGTGGATTAGTCTCCGATATGTCTGACAGTCGATAAAGTCGTCTACTTCATCATCCGGCAGATAGTTCTCCATCTCAAGAGAGAACTCAATCCAGTCGCCATCCACTTCCGTTCTCATTCGAGAATCGGGATTCTCATTCATAGCTTCTGCCGCTCGGAAAAGTTTCCGCCGGGACATTCGATTCTTACTCACCGGATATTTCTTTTCAAACTTCTTGTTCTTTGCCTTGAACAGCAACGGCAGGATAAAGACCGCGTAGAGAATCAGTCCAATGCCGAAGATAACCAGAAGGAATGCGAGCAAGCCGATGATAAAGCACACCGGTTTTTGGATGCCCGTTATGTCATCCAGTGAAGACGGCAGAAGCTTCAAGAAAATCTGTCCGCCGATAATCGGAAGCAAGCCTTTTGCGAAGGTCAGCTTTGCAATACCATCTTCACTCAGCAGCCATCGGTATTTCTTACGCTGTTTCTCGTTCAGTACCATTGTCGTCTTCCTTTCTCTTTGTGGATGTCAGCAGGGCAATGCCGCTTACAGCAGATAGGACAGCTAAGATGCCGCTTATTACTGCGCCAATGGCTTCGCCCGCCTGGGTTCTGCTGTTTATGCTCAAATAGTACGGACAGATATTCTGCCCTACCGTCGCGAGCTTAAAGTCTTCGAGATGTTCTGTCGGGATAGGCAGAATGTTGCCTTTGATGGGCGCGTTATTGATGTAGTACATATCCTTTTTATCAGCATCAAATTCTGCTGCGATAACATACACATCGCCATTTTTCGCGTAGACTTCAAGTGGATAAAAGGCTGTCACATAGTCGCCGGACGGCTCCTCCCCTGCGGCTTGGTGCCGTTCCCACATTGAGCTTCCACTCAAAATCTTATAGTCACCTGAATCCATTTCAACCGGTTTCTTTATATAGTTGTCGATTTCTGTTGCCGTAATGGTGGTAAGGTCTGTTATTTCTTCTTGCTGCAACGACAAAATAGGAACGACAGCGAACAGAGCTGCCATCGCAAACAGCAGGATTGCCTGTGCAATGATTTTGGGTTTACTTTGCATTTTGTTTGTCTCCCGTATGGTTTTCTGCTCTCACTCAGATTTGACGGAGTCTACAGACTGCTGTGTCGTCCGGCATATAAGCCATTTCCGTAAGCCTTGTTCACGGTCTTTTTGAGCTCTTCCGGAAACTCCTGCTCTTCCCTCTCGTTTTCGCGGAATGCTTCCGCGAACGCCTTGTACAAGTCGTTTGTCTCTTTTGCAGGATTGAACGGTGCAGTCCTGTAATATTCTGTTATGAACCATTTCTTACCGTCGATGCTGGTCAGATAAAATCTGGTATTTGGAATTGGAATGCTTCCTATCATGCTATTCACCATCCTCCACGGTCAAGGCGAACCCACTCTGTTCTTGTGCTTTTGAAAGACACAGTATGACTAAGCGCTTCGTAGTATAGCTTGCTCTCCTGCTCTTCCCTTAATGCTTGCTTTTCCTCCAGTTCCCTGACTGTGGCGATGAGCTTGTCTTCTTTGCCTTCCGCTTCGCCTCTGGCAAAAGCTGTTTTTTCAGCTTCGCCAATACGCTGGTATCTGCTCTTCCGTTCCTTTTCAATGTAGAGCAAGCCATTGGCTACTGCGTCAAGAAACTCCTGCATCTCTGACTCCGGAATTGGTTCCTTATCGTCCTTATCTCTGGACACGCTGCAATAACCGTCATTGTCGTAATGGATAAAATATGGAGAGTTCGGGACCTGTTGCGTTTTCATGGCTGTTCCATCCTTTTCTGGAAGACTATCTGCCGGGTTTTTTTCCGTTGCCCGCCGCTCGCCTGCGTGGAGGCTGTCTTTATGAGCGGCAGCAGCCCTCAAGGGGCTGCAATGGTTACTTTTTGTTTTTATCAAGCGGATGAGATGCAAACGGATTTTCTTTACTCGCAGCTTCATGTTTCTCCGCCGCCGCGCGGTGCGCATCCAGAATTTCCTTCTCATCCACATAATCCGGATGGAAGTGGAGCATATCCTTCCCCGTCTCCGGGTCAGTGCCCGGCACGACCCAGCCACTTGCGGTACGGCGAGGTTCACGGGGATGGTCTGTATTTTCCACTCCGTCGATATGGATGTTGCGGTCTGTCTTTGCCTGAATGCTGTTGGCGCGGACGATTTCGCCCATGTCGATGCCGGTCGCTTCCTTTACCGTCTGCATCGTCTGTGCCATGAGCACCGGAACATTGCCGGATACGCCGGATACGCCGGAGGCGTCACCGCCAATGATAGATACCTTGTCGATACTGGACAGAGGCTGAGCCACGCTTTTGGCAATGTCGGGCAGGACCTTGATAAGCATTTCGGCGACAGCCGCATCATTATACTGCTTGTAGGCTTCGGCTTTCTGCTTCATGGCTTCAGCTTCGGCAATACCTTTCTGACGGATTGCTTCCGCCTCGGCTTTACCGACAAGTTCGATGCCTTCTGCTTCCTGCTGCTTAGCAAACTTCTGCGCTTCGGCTGCACGCTCCGCCTCGTACTTCTTTGCCTCCGCCTCTTTCTGGCGACGGTAGAGGTCGGCATCTGCCTGCTTGCGAACTTCCGCATCGAGTTTTCGCTGCTGAACTTCGGCTTCCTGCGCAGCAAGGTCTACCATTTTCTTCTGCTTGGCAATCTCGGCATCAGCTTCTGCTTCTTTGATTTCCTTGGCGCGGAGGTTCGTTTGAATTTGACCAGCAGCGTTTGCATCCGCAGCAGCCTTATCCGCCTCCGCCTGCAACCGTGCTTTGGCGAGCTTGAGCTCGTTGTTACGCTGGGCAATAGCCGTCTGTGCTTCGACTTCCTTAGCGTTTGCCGCCATCTCCGCGTCAGCCTTAGCACACGCCACATCGCGGGCTGCCTGCGCACGGGCAATCTCGGCCTGTTTCTTCACGAGCTCTTCCTGCTCGATACCAATGGCTTCGATAACACCGTGGTTATGACCCTGCCCGTCAATAGCATCGCGGATGTCCTGCACATTGAAGGTTACGACCTCAAGACCCATTTTCGCAAGGTCCGGGCGAGCGTTCTCAATGACGCTCAGCGCCATCTGCTTGCGGTTCGTCAATATCTGGTCAACGGTCATATCCGAAACGATTTCGCGCAGGTTTCCCTGCAGAACATCGTTGACTTTATCGTTGATGCCCTGCTCGTTCATTCCAAGGAAATTCGAGATAGCTGCCTGCTGGCGGGACATGATGTACGCTTTCGCATCCTTCAGACCAGACGCCTTGACTTCCTCGTCCAGAACAGTAGAGTTTTCACTGTAGACTTGAATCGTGACAACAGAATCAATCCAGAGCGATACGCCGTTCTGGGTTTTAACGCCTGTCTCCGGAGTCTTTACATCGATTTTCAGAAGGCGCATGTTCAGACGGTCCGCACGCTGCAGTACCGGGAGTACAAATGTTCCTTTGCCGCAAACGACTTTCGGTCTGGCAAGACCAAAACCCGTTACTACGATTGCCTCCGTCGGAGGGGCTTTCTTGTAGCAGAGAAAGCCAAAGAGGATGAGCAGTACGATGACTACTCCAATGATGAGCGTCATGATGTCTCCTTTCACTTCCAAGTGTTGTTACTCTTCCGTTGCCGCAACATAATCGTCAATCCAGTTATCCACATCGAGAATGTCTGAATGGACAAGTTCAATGTAGTCGCCTTTCTGCATAGCGGCAGCATTGATTTGGTCGAGTCCCCTTGCTGTGAGTGTACGGGGACCGTCTCCATACTCCTCGGTGTATCCGAGGCCATCGGACTCGTCACACGCTTCCTGTAACTGCGTCTGCGCGTCCTCTTTGCAAGAATCACTGATGTAGCGGTTCAAGGCGAACTTCACAGCCTCTTCCGGTACATGTTCGTCATCCCTACTGCAGTAGTACAGCGCCAGCAGGTAGGCAGCCATATAGGATGCTGCAACTTTCATAAATCAGGGCAAGGAGACCCGCGGCTTCAGTCGTGGGAGGAATTGCCCGTTCACTTCCTTTCTTTGAAAAAATAAAAATATATTTTGTATGGCAACAAGACCATAGCGACTATGAAAGCACCGCTACGAATAGCGGCGCTTTGGCAGCTAAAATGAAGCTGTTCACTCCTCCGAAGAGGGTTTAAATCCTTCCCCAAGGTTATAAACGGCTTGATACAGCCACACCTGTCGGCTTTGCTTCAGCTTTACGTGATGTGTTGTTGTCTTAGAGCGTACGACTAGGATTTACACCGTACGGTAACTGTCTATTCGCTTATAACGGGGCACAACTTAATGTGCAAAGGGTAGTCAACATATCCTTACGGACACTTCTAAAATGCAGACTTACCGGAGCAAGCCCGCGACTTTAGTCGTGGGTTATTGACAAGTCTTCTCCTTTCAGAAAACAAAAGAAAAAGCTGCGGAGGCGGAAGCGACCACAGCTTTCTGTATGGGGTGCGTCGGTGCAGGACATCGCCGACGCAAGAGGGAGCACAAGCGGGCAAACATGTCGTGAGGCATCGGGCTCAGCAGGAAGAGGCTTGACCCGCTATGGCCCTATTCCGCTTGTACAATTCCAATTTTACGCAATTCGCACGAACGTGCAAGTTGTTTTTACACAATTTCAAACAAAGAAATCCCGCCGCTCTATGGGGAAGAGCAGCGGGAAATCCAAAAAAGAAAGGATGAGGAAAAATAGAAAGGTGTTTAATTCATGCAGCCGTTTGACTGCGAACTAAAACGATGGCAATGCCATTGCGGAGCGGCATTGCTAACCGCTACGAGCGGCTCGAAGATATTGGTATTTACTCTGCCCCGGTATACAAGGCTGCCATCGGCAGCACCGTCGAGTCTTTAACTGTTATCTTCTATTACAGATTATACCATATATTGTAGTAAAAT
>ERZ1034876.38-NODE-38-length-88406-cov-15.362633_pt1 | contig 88406 bp, 105 predicted proteins | sample MGYA00520698_ERZ1034876 | MGnify/ENA primary metagenome ERZ1034876 (study PRJEB33766, sample SAMN09781723) | gut metagenome | biome: gut microbiome | host: Homo sapiens | place: Madagascar | study: EMG produced TPA metagenomics assembly of the PRJNA485056 data set...
CTTTAAAAGCTATAACTGTTTTTTTTTTTAGGTTAATTTCTTTAAAGGGAATTATTATATTCACACGGGAGAGTAGGGTTATTTTATTTTTACGTTCTATTACCGAATTTCTTCCCTCAAAAATCCAGTTTTTACTCAGAAAAATTGTAACAAGTTATGTACAAAATACCGTTTCCCTAGTCAACGATATATTAAAACAGGTGCGAAACGCATGCTTTGCTAAAACCATAGGGTTCTCAAAGTCATATTAAAACCGCACCGTTTTGAGTGGTTCAACTTACACCTCTGTTACATTTGTTACAAATTTTGCTTCAAAATGTCAGTTTGTTCCGTTTTAAAACTGCTAAAAACGCGCTCTTTTCTTATTCCACTTCTCATCACGTAAATACTTCGCACGTAACATTTTATGAACCAAGTCACGAAGAGGACTTTATGCTAGACAGCACTTATAGCTACGACAAAACAGGGTTCAACCTCAAGCTCAAAACAGATGCAGGCTGGAAGGACGCGAAGATGCGCGTGCTGTTGGTTGTTGAAACCATCCTGTCAGAGGACCTACAAAACCACGAGATCATGTCCTCCGACAATACTTCTGCCCCCGTACTCAATGTCATCAAGTACGCACTTAGAGAAGTCAAGAAGTATGGGAAGGCAGTAACACCGTCGTTTCGTGTTTTCAACTTCCGATCAGAGAAACACTTACACTTGTCAAATGACCAGATCGCTGCGAAGGAAAAGGACTTCGGTGTACGTACTATCAAGGCTATTGAGAAGATGAAACCTACACACGTTCTCTTCTGCGGACCCAACGCCTATACGAATTGTGTGAACTGTGGGTACCCAATGAATCGCGCGGGGTGGGTTGAACGTACCAAGGTGGGTGAGCATGAGTGTTATATCACACTTACAATAGACCTGTATCATTTGCTAGAAAAAGACGGAGCAGCTGCAAATAATCTAGCAGGTGTTGTGTACCACCTTTCCTACCTTCTCAATTCGAAGTTTCCCTTCGACCTTTCTTACGTCAAGCCTAACCCTGTGTACGTGGATTCAAAAGAGAAGTTCGACTCCATGATGCGCGTATTAGAGAAGAGTAAGTTTGTGGGCGTTGACACAGAAACGCGCAACCTCACCGTCAACGACAATGCGATCTACACCATCCAGTTCTCTTCCAACCTCAATGACAAAGGGTACGTTCTTGTTCTCGATCATCCGCAGACTCCTTGGAACGCAAAGCAGATTCGGTACTTCAAAACTAAGCTAAAAAAGTTCTTCTCCGCTCCCCAGGGACCTACTCTCGTCACAATGAATGGAATGTTTGACCTGCGCGTTATTCGTCGCGCACTTCGACTTCCCCTTATTAAAAATCGAGTGTGGGAGATTACGGCAGGGGAACACTTACTTAATGAATCTTTGGATAGTTGGCGTAGTCAGTTCAAGGGTACCAGCTTTGGTAACTTGCGTGCTATTTTGTGTTCGTACCAAAACGACTTCTACTATCGTGCGAAGTTCACAAAAGAGGACCGAGCAACGACAGGGGATACAAAACCAGATGACCCCGACTTCCTCAAGTACGCCTCAATGGACGTGTGTTGCATGATCCCCATAATGCAAATGCAGTGCAAGCGAGCTTCCTACATGGATATTGCTGGGAAGAATTATGAGCCGTTCTTCAAACGTCATATGCTGTACGAGATGTCAGATACAGCTCACGTAATTTCGCATCTGAACGAGTTTGGGTCCTACATTGACATGGACTATATGAAGTTGCTTGCATCGAAGGCGTCACCCTTTGTTAAGGAACTCAATGACATCAAGTCTGATATCTATGCGCATCCTGCAACTCAGGAAGCTAACAAGGAACTTTTGAGTCAAACAGGTTTCAAGTCCAAGGGGTTGTTTGGCGGAAAGCACAACGCAAGCAAGTGGATTTTTAACTTAGGAAAAGCAGACCACCGTACAAAACTGTTTCTCGATGTGCTGGGGTTGAAGAGTGTTGAAACAACCTCAACTGGTGCCCCTTCGATTGGCAAGGTCTTTATTAAAGAATACAAGGACTCGAATGAGGTTGTAGAGCTATACGGGAAATACCAAGAAGTCAACAAGATCTACACGTCCTACATCAAGGGTTGGTATAAGCTGTTAACAACTGATTCAGACGGTTCCTATGACGCTCACCTCCGTCCGTCCTATGGATACTTTGGAGTTGATACCGGAAGGTTGTCTTCGCGTAATCCTTCGCTTCAAGTTATTCCCCAGCACTCAAAGTCTGCGAAAATTCTCAAGCGTGCCTTTATTGCGCCTCCTGGATTCATATTGGTTCGCTATGACTACTCTGCACATGAGGTTCGTGGTTGGGCTATTGTAAGTAAAGACGACCATTTGGCAGACGCTTTCCGTGAGGGACAAAAACTACGTCAGCAGTGGATTAAAAATCCTTCAGACGAAGTCAAAAAAGAGATGGCTACGCGAGGCGACATTCACATTCAAAACGCGCATCGCTTTTTTGGCAAGTGGGTTGACAAAAAAGATCCTCTGCGCCAGGCTGTGAAGGCAGTGGTCTTTGGCGTACTCTACGGAAAGCAATCTCGTACACTTGGTGAGGATACAAAGACAGCTGAACTTGGAGAGATGCGAGGTACCCTCAATCAAAAATACCATGAGTATTTGAAAGACGAAAGTAACGGAGCACTGCGCAAAGAGATTGCCGCGTTGAAGAAAAAGATTAAAGAGGTTCAAGAGGAAGATCGTTCTGAGTATGCGCAGGGCATTATGGACAAGATGTTTTCAACGTACAAAAACGGCCACCGCTGGACTGTACGTATGACTGACTGCGCTAAAAAGAACGGCTATGTGTACTCGCCTCTAGGTCGTGTCCGTCACTTGATGTCTGCAGTACTTGTGAATCCAAAAGACAAAAAGTTGATTGCACGACAAGTTCGTCGCGGGTCAAATGCTCCAATCCAAGGGTTCGCTTCTGAGGTTGCGGTCAAAGCGGCACGCATCACACTTGAGACGTATTATGAGGAGCTGCCAAAGTTGATTGAGATAATGGGGTTAGATACAACCCCTTGGAAGATGAAGGTCGAGAGTTCACGTATGGTGCATGACGCTTCCTACTACGCTGTCCCCTACGACATGGTTCTTCCCTTTATCCAAATCACTCAATACACAGCAACTTACGGGGTTGCGCAGGCACTCAAGGATCAATTTAATCTTACTTGCAACATCGAGCCTGAGGTAGAGTTTGAGACAGCAGCTCGAGATGACGCTGGTTTGACATGGTCATGGGATATTCCAAATCTACTCGAAAACCTTATGACCAACGTTGACCAAGGGGTTGAGTTAGGTGTTATTGAGGATGGAAATGAAGTGAAGCGTCGCATTCTCGCTCCGTGGCTCAACAAGAAAGTAGTAAAGTATTTAGACGAAAAATACCCATTGCTTAATGTTCATTTAGCGAGAAAGATTTATGAATGCGCCAAACAATGTGAGCAGAATATTGATAGCAACTGACAACACCTCTGTAGAGGATGAATTTGATCGGTGCGTGATTGAGACTGAACTAGGTGATGTGTTTGCTCTTTTGTGTTTTCCCGTTTCGGGGAAGCCTAACTACTACTCTGTCACAATCTACAAAACAATGGTTTTTGTAGGACAAGTGACGATTAAAGAGGAAGAAGAGGAGTATGTGGCCCGTGTCATCAATGCGTCAAAGCCTGTGTACTCACAAACCTTCTTTGCCTCAACTCCCATGTTCAAACGCGGGATGGTTAGTGATATGCTCGAAACGATAAAAGATGATGACGCAGATACCTGGGAAAAGCTGATTGAAGAGTTTGGATGCGACAATGCTTCACTATACCACACTGACGGACAAATTGCAGTTTGTTAGAGACCAGTGCAGGGGGTTGGCAGGAGCAAGGCATCACAAAAACTACACCATGATTTGTTGTCCGTTTCACAACGACTTGAACCCCAGTGGTTCAATCTATCATTCTGATACATCGAAAAACCCAGGGTTCTTTCGCTGTTACGGTTGTGGGCGGACAGCAACGTGGGATGAGCTTGCACCCTTAATTGGATGTGAGCCTTTCTCTTCTTCTCCCCGTGTTAGGTATGCAGATACGAAAACTATCGATATTGATCAAGAGCTGTTAGAGACACCCGAAAAACTTGTCTTCTCTCCTCTTCCTAAGAATAAATTATGGCGAGGTGTAAAAACGAATCTCCTCTTAGACATAGGTTGCAAGGTTTGTCAAATCCAATATCCCGACGGCAATGTGAGTGACACCAAGTTCGTATACCTCCCCGTAATCATCGACGGTGAGACAGTGGGTTACACCAAAGGCAGAATGCACAAAGTGGAGGGGCAAACCTCGTACATCAATCTTCGAGGCTCCTGGGTGAAGACGCACGGGTTGTTCCCGTTTGACTACTCAATAAAGCGTATGACGAGGACAAAGACTGTGGTATTGGTTGAAGGACAACGAGATGCGCTGAGGTTGTTGTCAAACGGCATCCCTGCTATGTGCATTATGGGTACACAGTCTTTTAGCGAATCCAAGTGCAGACTGCTAGCAATGCACGATGTGCGTCGCTGCATAATTCTCATGGATGGAGATGAGGCAGGGAGAGAAGGTGCAAAACGTGTCTACTCTACTCTTAGCAACTTCATTGAATGCAAACTTATAAAGCTGTGGGCAATCAAGGGATCCCCTTACCTGCAGTACAAAACTAGCGCTGAAGCAAAAGAGGCGGGAGTTGAACTGTGGGATCCCGGTAACTGTCCGCAATGGATAATTGATAGAATTAAAGAGAGGTATATATCATGATTGTTGAATGCTCTACGAACAAAGCATACGGTGTTGAGAAGTATGAGTATGAGGGACATTCCTATTTGTCCGTCACGCGAATGTTTAAAAAGAAGGGTGATACGGAGTGGTCACGTGGCAAAGGTGTCGCTTTCTGTATTGACAGCAATGACGACATTGAAGTGATTCGGCGTGTTATGCGTGCAATCAAAAAAGAACTTTCGGGAAGGATTTAACTGATGTCAACTAATGTAAAATGGTACATAGGCATAGGCGCCGCTGTGTTATTTCTCGTTGGTGTTTCCTTTGCCGCTTACCATTTGTACCATTACGGCTACCAACAGGGGTTCTCTGAATGCGAAGCTCATTATGTGAGTGAGCTTGAAAAAGTGAAGCAAGCGCAGAGTAAAGAGCAGGAACGTGTGTCGGAATTGGAACAGCAACTCTACGATGCCTCTAAAAAGTATGAGGACCTTAATTCCTCGTTATCTGCAGTGCAAAAGGAAAATGAGAAATGGAAAGCGCAGGCAAACAATGCACAGAAGGAAGCACTCGTTCCTTCTACAGTTCGGCGTATAAACGAAATCTTAAAAACCTACTCCTCTCAATAACTCTAGCTGTACTTGTTACAGGTTGCGCTACTTCCCCAGACCCTACGTATACAGTAGAGGTTACACCACCTAAACGCCCCGTTTTACAGCAGAACTTAGTAAGTGAATGCCCTGATTTGCCTAAACTCGATAAAACGTGTTATAATCAGGGTGAAGTTGTGGACATTCTCACAGAGTGGATTGCTCTGTACAGAAAATGCCAGTACAAACACGCAGAAACTGTACGGTTCGTGCAGGACTACCTGCGTGAATAAACCCATGCTCTGAATACCGTAAATAAACGGTATGAGAGAGGTACATTAACCCTTTTATTTCCTCATGTGTGCACATAGTAAGGAGTAAAATATATGTCTAACATCACTGAACGTGAAATTCAAAAGAAAGCCGAACTGCTTGGTCCAGGTTCGGTTTGGGAATCCACTCGTGGTTCCCGTTATACAGTGCTTGCGGTGACGAACTTGGCAATTGCTAGCCGCGAAACCTCTTCAGCTCGTCAGCGTCAGCTGTTCCCCATCAGCGTTGTTTTCTTGAACGAGGACAACGAAATTTTCTCTTGCGAAGTCGATCGCTTCTTGCGTATGTACGAATGGGTGTATAACGACGATGTCGTTGACACCTACATTAGTCAAGTGTACGCAGCAAACGCAGGCGACCTTGGTCCTGTAGATCGCAAGCGTATTGAGAAGGAACAGAAGGAAAAGGCAGTGATGGCTGCCGACGAGGAAAGTGCAACTCTCGCCCAGCAGATGCTTGGTGGAAAGTACACAATCAAGTTCCTTCCCACTACAGACGAAGTGAAGCCGTTGTTGTCTTCTGAAGCATTAGCCGAAGCTTTGACTTCGTACTCTGTCAATCTTGACAGCACGGGTGCTCGCTTCTATAAGTTCGTGTTTGCAACAAATAGTGTTGTCGATCAGCGAACAATTAGTAAGACCTTCAATCCTGAAGAATATGGTGACGAAGAAAACACCTACCAGAAGTTCACTATTGAAAGTGATATTGGTGTGAGAGATGAGATCGCATGGAATACGTATTGCGGCATTTCGCTGGAAATTATTAACCACGAAAGCTTCATTGCGTTGACCCTTGCTGATACGGTAGAAGGCACTCAAGAAGAACCCGTTAAGGAAGAAAACACCGTAGACATCGAAGATGAACTTGCTCGTTTGCAAGCGCATATCGAAGAAGGCGAGAACGAACCTGAGGTTGAAGCGACTCCTGAAGTCGAACAAAATGCTGCTGAGGTCGTTACTGAAGACACCCCCGAAGTAGTTCAAACTGAAGTAGTTGAGCAGGAACCTCTTCCCACCGAAGCTCCCATTGAGGTGGTTGCTACCGACAATGTGCGCGAAGTCGAGCCCGTTGTGATCGAAGCTGCTAGCGAAGATCTCAACCTCGACGATAATGACTTGGTTGTTGAGGATCAACCTTCTACTCCCACGGAAAGCTCTGCAGCTGATGTGGTAGAGGAAGTACAGGAAGACGCAGTGAAAGCGAGTGAAGAAGTTACAGCTGATCCGGAAACTCCCCACACGCTAAGTTCACAGCTTGCAAATACACTTGCTAAGCAGCTTATTGCACACCGAGTAAAGGAAGGCTAAAATGAAGGTAGGGGATTATGTGATTTTTCACAATGAGGCTATTGACAAAAAGCATAACCTCTTGGGTAAAGTCGAAAAGCTAAATCCCCTGCTTGTCAAAATGCAGCCTGACGTATTCGGTAACCAGTCCACAGCAGAGATCTCCCGCAAAGAGATTCTCTGCAGCGTGGGCGCAAAACCTACTTCGGGTCATGTATACGGCGTCGACCTTTCTAACATCTACCGGACCTCTGTCCCATTGGACAAGTTCGGTATTTTGCATTATTACTGCGCTCCTGAGAAGTCTGTACGTAAGGCTATCAAGAGCGCATTTGCTATTGCGGCAAAGCAATTAGAAAAGCAGAAGCTGTATACGGTATTTGACAAGCAGGTGAACTACTCGATTCGGTCCATGCGTAACGCAGGTATGTTTTACGATGGGGATGAAGAAAAAGGAATTCCTTATCGTATCGAGCTTGATCCTACGAGAACAGTGCTAGAGGATTTACCCCACTGCATTCTTCACGAGATTGGTCATTTCTACTTCAACCAACTCGATGATGACTGGCAGTTTAAGTGGGTTAATCTTTACGCAAACTATGTCAAGGTCGAGCGTTTTACCTCAAAGGATATGAAAGCTCTACGGGACAATTTCGTTCACTCTGGGCTCTCGTTTGTAGAGTTTAGAAAGGAATTGGATGAACCAGAGCAGTCCTACTTCAAACTTGTTCAGCGACATCTGCAAAAGTGTTTCAAGATCAATCCTAAGCAGCTCCAGGGGCTGTATGAGGAAAATCCTGAGGTAGTGCTCTCAAAATTCCCGACCTCGTCTCTTAAGGTTGACTACGAGACGTTGGTGTCTGAGTACGCAACCAAAAACTATCACGAGCTTTTTGCAGAATCATTTGCTTTTTACCTTGAAGGTAAGTCGCTGCCAAAAGTTATTTCGAAGCTTATAGTAAATACTATAAGAGTACTAAGGTAGTACTTTATAACATGCAAAAGAGGAGGTTAGGTATACGTTATGGTTATGATTCATGTTGAGTTCCGTAAGAGCGGCATTCACTGTTATCCGGACGCGCCTGAGGAAGTCGCTTTCCTCCGCAGTCCTCACTTTCACTATTTCTACTTTAAGGTTGATGTAGAAGTGAAACACGATAACCGAGAGATCGAGTTTATCCTGTTCCAAAAGTGGTGTGAGAAGCTGTATGCAGACAACACGTTGCAGCTGGATAACAAGAGCTGTGAGATGATTGCTAAGGATCTCATTAGCAAGATCACGGAAGAGTATGGAGAACGTCGCATTCGTGTTTCGGTACTTGAGGACAACATCAACGGAGCAATCGTTGATAACTGGAATTGAGAAACAACATGACCTGTAGCAGAGTTTGGATGGGTCCAGAACGGGAAGGATTCGCAAAAGGTGTTATGACACTCTTTTATGAGGATCGTACCCCTGATGGATTTGAAGTGATTGAGTATTTAACGCGGTACAGTGCGATCAAGCGTGTTTACTTGGGTGCTGGACGACAGTACCCTGTAAGTATTACCAACACAGATGTACTTACAGCGTATGCACAGCTGTATAAGATCGAAATCGTTGTAGAGGTGGATATCAAAACGGATATCACATTTCCGGAAAGCTGGACAGTGATTGGAGTGTGTGGTCCTCAACTGCGCTTTACTCATCTCAAGACCGACGATTTGAAGAAAGTAAAAGTATATAAAATCACAGAACCCTCTGCTACAGATCTCCACGATTTGTCCGAAGGTTTGTTTTCCTGTGACACACTGATTAAAGGCTAAGGAGTTCTCTATCATGTTCTACTACGTTGCGCTTGAACCCTATAAGGAACGTTATACCTACCAACTTCTTCAATGGACAGAGGCACGGCTTAAGGAAAAGCGAATCCCTTATACCGTTGTTGAAGGGCAGACGTTGGACGACTCAAAGGCAATCAAAACTGGCCAAGTTCTTGACGCGTTTGGTCGTTCCTACTACTCACTTACCCAGATGGCAAAGTTGGTTGAACTATGCCAGAAGATGACCGATGAGGACGTTATCTTTTTTGAAGATATGTTCACTCCTGGGATTGAAAGTTTGCCGTACATTTTTGACCAACTTCCTTCGCAGCATGTTCCTCGTGTCTTTGTTCGCTGTTTGGCTCAAACGATCGACCCAGATGACTTCGTGAATTACACGGGTATGTTCCGTTGGATGCATTTGTACGAAAAAATGGTAAATTCTTTTGTTACCGGCATCCTGTGTACGAACGAGGAAATGGTTGCATACGCAAAAGCCGCGGGATGGACGAACCTATATAACATCGGCGGGTTGTCGTTTGGTATAAAGGAAGTACGTTCTCGCGTAACTCAAGTTGAATTTAATAAGCGCCCAATGCAAGTGGTGTTTGCTTCGCGGCTTGCTGCAGAAAAGCAAATCCCCTTCATGCTTCGCGTGTTTAGACGTGTTAAGCATTTGCTTCCTAATGTTTCATTTGTAATTTGTAGTGGTTCCGTTTTCCGTACAAACGATCCTTCGATTACACATGCACTAATTGAAGCGCAGACGGAGGGTTTAATCACTATCCGCTCTGACTTGAGTAAGAACGAGTATTACGAGGAGCTTGCTCGGAGTCGTGTTATGTTCAACTCCAGCCTTCAAGACTGGACGAGTAACACCGTAAGCGAAGCAGACGCATTGGGTTGTAATGTCGTATTTCCTGCGTACCGTTCTTTCCCTGAGGTGTTCCAAAACGATGAGACTCGTTTGTACGTGCCTTGGTCAGTTGAGGATGCAGCGGGGAAGATTGTATGCAACCTCTACAACCCTCATCCCCGTCAGGGTGAGATCGCAGAATGGAACGATCACACAATCGACCGTTACTTGGATCTCATTTATAAGGACGATGAGAAGTACGACAGAAACTTCTACGATTATCGCTCTCATGTTAATGGGTTATACTGATGTCTATTTGTTATGTCCCGGCAGCACTTGAGATGTACACTCAAAGCTCATGTGCTGCCTACACCAGTCCAAAGAAAAATAAGAAGGAGAAGACTGAATGGTTTGCTCCTTACAGAAAATGGTATGCACACCATTTAACAGGCTACTATGCACGTGTCTCATGTAAGAACGATTTTGTGGTTGACTCCACAGAGTACACAAAGTGCGTTCCTTTGATGGGGCCTGCATTTTGCAAGCTAAACAATATTGGGATGGTTCTTGTGAACCCCCATTCCTTGTCAACTTCTCACCTCCACTACTGCTCTCACAAAGATGCAGGACTGGACGTGATTTGCGACAGCGGCGGCTTCCAGCTTATTCGCGGAAAGGTTGACTTTATCGACCCCTTGCATATTGCGAAGGAGTACAACAAGGTTTGTACGATTGGGATGGACCTTGACGTGCCTGATATCCTGGGGATGGACAAAGAACAATGGCGTGCGTTACCTCGTATTCAGCGTGCAAACTACGAGGTAATGAAAACTGTACTCCATAAGGATGTCAACCTCTGTCTAGTAGGCCACGGGAAGAATGTAGCTGAACGAGAGGAGTGGTTTGAGCTTGTAGGTAGAGAAGATCCGAAGTGTGTTGCTGTCGCAGGTCTGCAGCGTGAGTTCACGAAGGACATAACAAAAGAGATGCAACAGGCAGAAGCAATTCTTCATGCCTGCCATACGTTCCCGAATGCGGAGTATTTCCATATTCTAGGAACAACGTCAGCTTCGACTGCCTATATCTATTCCTTGATTTCTCACTTGGGACTGGCAAAGAAGATCGGCGCTGACTCGGCGAGTTATGCGTTGACGAGTACGACGGGTTCTTTTGATCTGTATCACGGATGGAATGCAGCGAAGATTCCGCAGAAGTTCCTCGTTAACTCGCCTATTCCTTGTTCGTGCCCTATCTGTTCTACGATTCAAGACTTCCGTATGTACGGGTGTGTTTTCCAACACGTTCATGCGCTTCTCAACCTGTACCGCTATTTTGAGTACATTGATGATTTGACTGGGGAGTACTTGAAGGACAATATTAGTGATAGAGAACTTGTGAAGCTCATCAACGCCAACAACCTTACACCTGCTCATGTGCGTCAACTTCGAGAGTACGTGGAAGAATGTAAGGCTAATAAATTCCGTCCACTGAAGAGAAAACGTAAATTGTTTTCACAAGTTTCTGTAAGAAACCCCGAGCTGTACGCTCAATATGATAGGATTATTAAAGCGTATGAAAAATATCATCAAAAAGGGTTCATGTAAACTCGGTGGGCTAATTTTCAAACACAAGGGTGTTGAATCCATGACGCCCTTTGAATGGAAGGAAGCTGGGTTCCCAGAGAATGTTTACATCAATGCTTCCCCTGACTTTTTCTGCCTTACTGGGATCCCCATTGTCGACGCTTTCGCTGACCACGGAGTATTCCACAAAACTCCTGTCCGTCCTCTTAAAGAGTGTAAGTTCAAGGTGTTTTGGTATCTGTGTATGCGTCCAGAAAAAACGCCTAAGGAGATGCACACACTAGACGGCGTTATGTATACGAACCCGAAGAGTGTAACGGAAAATGTAATGTTCCATAGATAGAGGTTGACAATACTATGCAAACCATTCCGATCAATGTAGACGTCAATGCACAGCTCAAATCGTTCCAGGACAGTGATGTGCTGTACGTTACTTCTATCTTTTACACCATTCAAGGGGAAGGTCCGTACGCTGGGTGCCCCTGCATTTTTATTCGTCTTGCAGGTTGCAACTACGGATCGAAAACGAATGTGTGTACGCAATGTGACACAGCGTTTCAACTCAAGAATGCAAAGAAGTACTCTGTAGCCGAGTTGATACGCGAAGTAGAGGCTATTGCAAAAGCAAACCAATGCCACTCACTTGTGATTACAGGTGGGGAACCTACGTTGCAACCTCTCATTAAATCGTTCCTCAAGTCCTGGATAAATGCTTTCCTGCGTACACCTCTTCCCGGTAAGTTTATCCAAATTGAAACCAACGGTAGCGTGCCTTCTTTCTACGAAGATGACGCGTGGGAAGTGTTACAGGGTAGAGTCACTATTGTGTGCAGTCCCAAGGTAAATGAGGTAAGCGGTAAATATCTTAGGATCGCGCAGTCGATTGTTAAACGAGTTCACGCATTCAAATTTCTTATTAGTGCTGACCCCGACTCTGCGTATCACAATGTACCTACATTGTCCGACTTGATCAACACTTACGGAGCTGCCAATTCGATAAAGGACTACTACCTGTCGCCTATTTCTGTCTACAAAAAGGCGCCAGATGGAGAGGTAGCCTGTGTGTTTGACACAGACATCATTGACCAGGAGGCAACACGTAAAAACTATGCGTATGCTGCACAATACGTACTCCAGCATCCGTTCTATAAGCTTAGCCTTCAAACACATCTGTTTACTGCTGTACCGTAAAAGGAAAAATTATGTATAACGAAAATGCTTATAAGAAGCTCACAACTGCCTACGGCATGATTCTCGATGTACTTCGAGAAAGTACCAACGACCCTGATGCACGTGAAAACTTCACGGGTTCTGAAGACCGTTGTGCTCGCGCTCTAATGGAAACGTGTAAGACCGATGACGAGATTGTTGAAGCACTCTCTCACATCGTTGATCGCCAATTCCCCATGAGCTCCAACGCAGTTGACGTCCGCAACGTGATGTCAATTAACAACCCAGGCATTATTTGCCAAGGTCCGATCACAGTCAACTCGTCTTGCCCACACCATTTGTACCCTGTTCGTTATGAAGCCTATGTTGCGTACATTCCGAAGGACGGTAGAGTGTTAGGTCTTTCCAAGCTTGCTCGTATTGCAAAAATCTTAGGCAAGCGTCCAGTACTCCAAGAGCAACTTGCAGCAGATATCGCAGACGTCCTCTGTGCTCCTATGACTGACAACGGCAATATGGATGGTTCTCTCGAACGTCTTCCGTTCCGTTTTCCTGCGCTAGAGTCTGAGGGTTCTGCAGTGCTTCTCGTTGGTGTACATAATTGTATGTGTCAACGAGGTGTTGAGGAAAATGCGCGGACAATGGTGTGTGAACTTCGAGGCTCCTTCCTCAATGAAGGTATGGAACAAAAGTTCTACTCCCTCATTAAGTCTGGTCGTGTTGGTACCCCGTACTAAGGAAATTTAATTACTTCAGATGATTGCGAGAAGGATTCTGAGGTAATTTATGTCCAGTATTAAGTTTAAACAAATTATGCAGCAGGTGCTGAAATATGCACCTACGCAACTTACCAACGCTGCCTATGCCCGTATCAAGGAGTTTAAAGGTATTCGTAAAGATGCGGATGGTAGGTTTTATGCGTATGCAAAAACCTACTCCACTAAAATCTACGATAAGCGACTACACACATGGGTTGCTAAACGTAGTCCGACCTACTACGATACCTTCATCATGGTACGGCATTACAAAAGGAGTAAAGGGTATCAGAGACAGGCAACAATTGTTTTGTCTTGTAGCTGCCCTGACTTTAAGTACAGGCATGAAGTAGCGCTGTATATGAAAGGGGGTTCTCAGATTACGTACTCAAACGGTCGGAGACCTAAAATCACAAACCCCCGACTTCGTCGCACCTGCTGCAAGCATTGTTTGCGTTTCTATCAATTTCTCTCCAAGGAATATCCCTCAATCTTCCAGCCTGACGCTGAGCTAAGGGCACGTATTGGGGATGTCTAATAGAAGGTTGTAAATGGCTAGAAGGTATAAACATTCTGAAGTATTCGCCGAAATCAAGGCTATTGAAGAAGATATCAAAGTTAACCTTACTAGCCTCCAGTATCTTCAAATATTAGACTATTACCTATGGAACAGCCTGAGGTTCCTCATTAACGTTAGTCCTAGGTTTTTCGTTTGTTACTTGTCTAAGGTTATTGCATATCAGCAAGTCCACTCGATGTCAAAACTCAGCTCCGAGTCACGAGAAACAATTACAAATAATTTTTTCAACTACGTGACTACAAACGATATCGAGTGGGTTAAAAAACTGTACTTGAATCGGGGATTGTACTTTGGCATCATTTCTTATTGGTTGTCGAAATCACATGAGTACTTCCGTCTTCGCTCGCCGTTTAACGAGGACCCAAAAGCTCCCGAGAAGATGCATGCGATTACAAACGAACTCTCGATCGAGAATGTGTCTTTGTACTACGCAAATTACAAACAGGTTGAGTATTGGTTTGCAAAGGCGCAGGACTTTAAATCAAAGATCATGCAAAAGTATGTGCGTATGACTCTTTTGCAAGCTCAAAAAGCCTATGTCGAGTACAACCACGAAGTAGATTTAGACGATGTCACACAGATCTACCTGCAAATTATGAGTAAAGCAATAGACCGGTGTGACTCTCGTTTTGGTGTACTTACTACGTTTATTCAGTCGTGGCTGAAGTCGGCGAAGGCAATCGTACAGCGCATCGTACAAAGCAAGCAACATTCATTGTCCTACGAAGGTTTAATCGAGACCTACGGGGACTCTGCTGACATGGGTACTTCGATGTTTGATAACTCGTTTGATACAATACAGGAGCTATCGTATATTGCACAGCGTGTTGACACCTCTGGGTGTTTGCGCATCAAGTACAAAATCCCACAATTTATGTCTTTAGCTAACCGCAAGCTATTGGAGGATGCATGGAGTTGACATTTGACAAAGAGGTTCTCAAAAATATCAATCGTGCCTCAAAAGAGCTGCAAGCTTTAGGTCTCACAGTTCAATCACAGCTCACCGAAGAGCAGGTTAACAGGTATCTGCAAATTATGCGTGACCTTTCCAAAGAATACATGAATATTGTTGGGATTCATGCAGTTCACCTCCTTGAAACCTCTTCTCTTTTGTTGTCTCGTCTTGAGGGAGCCTCGCCTGAAGAGAAAGCACAGATACAAAAGGTCTGTGCTTCGATAGATCAATTTGTTGCGTTGGTTAAACAAAACCCGCAATCAAGTAAATAGCGTATATACGTGTTAACACCAAAAAGGTATACTTTAAGGAGTAGTATATGCCACGTGGTAGTGATATGGACTCGGTCGTTGTTCGTGGATCGAACAATGCTTTCCGTATGTCTGATGTAGTGAATATGTTGGAGTATCCAACTAAGAACGGCAAGCCTGGTTGGGTCACTATTCGACTGTTTGGACCTGTTTACTCAGACGCGTTTTTCTGGGTAAAAGCAAAGCCGGGTTCCCCTAAGTCGTTCCGTGCACCCTGTCGTTGTTACGACCCCGAAACCCATCAGTGCGTTCCGGAAAAGTACGACCCCTGGTATGATGAGTACCGCAGAGAGTGTGACGAAAATGTAGACAACAAGGATCGTTTACTCCGTTATTCTCGTTACTTCTATATGCAAGCTATTGTCCGTAAACTCCAGGACAATATGCCTGCGAAGAATCGCATTACGGCGCAGGAAAAGAAGACGGGATTTAAGGATCCAGATTCCGACAGCTACACGCCCGTTGTTGTTGTTCAGCTCACGTCTAAGGTCTTCAAAGCAATCCAAGACATGAAGGAAGACAACATTGTTAAACTCAAGTCTGGAACGCGTAAGGCTTACAACGTGTCTGACGAAAAGTTTGGTCGTGATATCATGATCAAAAAGGACACGACTCCCAACATTGCACCGGGCGATATGTACCAGGTTAAACTTGCTGTTGACTCTGGCCGCACTCCGCTTACTGAAGAGGAGAAGGAATATCTCACTTGGGACATGAACACAATTTATGCTCCTGAGGTGTCCGAAGCCGAAGCAAAGCGTGACTTTGAAAGCTGGGCTCGTCGCATGGGTCTTACGAAACGTAAGGTTGAGGAACCTGAAGTTGATGAAGACGACGATGATACAGACGACTTCGAAGAAGAACGCAGCACTCCAAAGCTGAAGAAGAAGGCTGCAAAGAAGCCTCAAGTCGAAGACTCAGACGACTTCAATGATGAAGACGAAGATACAGACGACTTTGACGACGATGAGGAGGAAGCTACTCCTAAGAAGTCTTCTAAGAAGCCTGTTAAAAAATCTAAAAAGATAGTCGAAGAAGACGAGGATGATTTTGAGGATGACGAAGACTCAGACGACTTCGATGATGAAGACGAAGAAGATGAGCCGAAGCCTGCCAAGAAGACGTCCAAGAAAAAGAAGCCTGTAGAGGACGAAGACGACGACTTTGATGACGACGATGAAGACGATGAAGACGATTTCGAGGATGATGAGGACGAGGAGCCCGCACCGAAAAAGTCTTCTAAAAAGTCTAAGAAAGTAGTCGAAGAAGACGAGGACGATGACTTCGATGATGAGGATGAGGAAGACGAAGAACCTAAGCCCACAAAGAAGTCAACTAAGAAGAAGCCTGTCAAAAAGTCTAAGAAAGTAGTCGAAGAAGACGAGGACGAGTTCGAAGACGATGATGACGACTTTTAATTAGGTTGTAAATAGGGGTTAGGATGTAAGAGTTCCTAACCCCTTTTTCCTTTTTACAGATTACACTTATGGCAAAATCGAAAAAACAAGCTTCTACTGACGCAGTTCAGTTTGACTACACAGGGTTTCTGACAGAGACTGTGGACTCGGTTGCACAACGTCTTAATTATGACTCTGACCCTATCGAATCTGCTACCCCAATGTCAACTGGTGTACTTATCCTTGACCTTTTGTATGGCGGCGGTATTCGTCCAGGTTGGTACACGCACTTTGGTAAAGAACAGTCCTCTAAAACAACGGGCGCATTAGTTATTGCAGCTAATGCGATCAAAGAAAAAGTACCCCTCATCACGTTCTTTGACTACGAAGGCAGCTCTGTAAACAGTATGCCTTACATTCAGAGCATTCTTAAAACAGAGGGCATCAACAGAACGATTTCTGAGGTGTTCGGTACCAAGGATCATGACACGGGCAAGTGGATTACGCCTCCTATTATTCGCTTCCATGTCGAGTCTGTAGCAGAGAAGTTTTTTGACTTCCTGGCCAACGTACTCCGTGAGCTTCCCGACAAAAAGATGGTGAATGGGAAGTGGTGGCTGATTTATGAGGATACCAAAAAGAACAAGGCTAGAGTAGGAGAGTTCTGCGATCCTTCGATGCCTAAAAAGTATGGCCCTGGTCTTTGGGTACCTGCACCTAATGGTGAGCTTCAAGCGTTGTTTGTTGTCGACTCTTATCCAGCAATGAATCCTGCGTCAAATGATGAAGAGGAAACCGACAATTCCCTAGCGCTTCAAGCACGTATGTTCTCAAAGCAACTGCCTCGCGTTAAGGGTCGATTGATGCAGAAGATGGTTGCCGTAATTGGTACCAACCAACTTCGCGACGCTCCCATGGTTATGTATGGTCCCAAAGAAAACGAACCTGGTGGTCAAGCACTAAAGTACGCAAGCGACTGTCGTTGCAAATTTACTCCTCGCTCCTCAGGACAACCTCTTTGGCCGAAGAGCTTTGATAAGGAAACGGGGTGGGAGATTGAACCTTCGGTTGAGTTTGAAAAGGGTCGTGACTCTTATCGCTATATCCACTTGAAGACAGTTAAAAACAAGCTGTCTGTTCCTAACCGTACAGGGTGGTTGCGTATTTGGACAAACGACGGTGAAGGGTCTGCTCGCGGGTACGACCCGGTATTTGACACCCTTTATTACCTGTACATTACAGGGCAGTTGGTGGGACGTGGTCGCAAGTCGATTAAACTCAAGTTAAACAACACCGACATCGAGCCTTCGGTTACTTGGCTCGATTTGAAGCGTTGGATTCTCGGTAACCGAGCTACCAAAATAGAGATGTGTGAGAAGCTTGGGTATAAGCAAAAGTTCTGCCTTCGCAAGTTCTGTTTTACTCAATTAAAGAAGGGCATCGGTGAAAAACTCTACATTGAACATTCTCAGAGCGCGTCAACAGAAGACGATACTGAAGAGTAAAAAGCAAAATGTAGTCGTATCACCCGCGGGTTCTCCGATACCCCCTAAACAAAAGTCTGAGGTTAAAGAGAACCCGTTGATTGGAGCTAGCACAGAGCAGCAGGACGCGCACAATGCAATCCTAAATCGTATTGGGCAGTTAGCGTTTGCTGTTCCTGCTGCCCCATCAGAAGAGCAGGAAGAGGATGAGAAAGAACTCTTTTCCTCTCGCTTCTTTTTTGTGTTGCCAGACGACTACGCAGAAGCAAACAAAAATAGCACAGGTATGGAGTCGCTACCAGAGGAACCGTTCAACGTTGAGATCCTAGCTAAAACAGAGGTATATAAGAACGAGGTTGGGGAACCTGTCAAGTCCAATATCGAATTGGTATCAGACTTTATTCTCAACGAAATCACTCCTCTTTTGCTGGGGCTTGACGGCGGTGTTACTCAAGCACGATCAGTGATCCAAAACACTATATCTGATGTCGATCAATACCCCTTCACAGCACTAGAGCTGTTGACAAGAGAGGCAGTGAAGTTGAAGTTAGGTGCCTTTATTAAAACCTACTTCGACTTGTCTGACACAGATGTAGAAAACCTAGTTGCTAAAATCTTACCTCCTAAACAGCGTGAGGTTGTGGTACCTGTTCCTATGGAAGGTAGTAAGTATGAGACTAGACCCCGAGAAGTTAAACGTACTGGAGAAGATAGGAGCTGATAAACTGTTTCCTTCGCTTCTCACTTCCGACGAAAAGAAGAAGATTAAAACAGAGCGGAAAAAGTCAAAAACGTTAGCTACTAAAAAGCCTAAAAAGGTCAAGCAGCACGACACGTCGCAGTCAGCTGATATCCCTAGTACAAAAGAGATAATGTTTAGCGGAGTTGACTTTGACTTGAAAACTCTCGTCAAGTCCTCTATTGACTCCAAGACTGGGAAGATGCGGGAGCTGATTGATACACGCTCTCTCCCCGAAGCTAAGAACTTTTATGATTATTGCTATAGGATTTTAGGGTCAGACATCCATCCGCCCTGGGCAATCCAGATGTGGCTTGCTACAATGGCTTTGGGTGAGGTGTGTCCCAGGTGTACAAACCCCAAGTATCTTGACGTGTATCAAATCGACAAGAAACTTCCCTCCAAGGATCTTAACTCGAAAAATCGTATGACGTTTTTGGAGCATGGGGTTTGTCCTCGTTGCGGTGCAACACGTAAAGAGATCCTCGAAAACAACGAGCTGCCAAACTACGACCAAGCAGTCTTCATTTTAGGTCAGCGAAGCGGCAAATCGACTACCGCTGCTATTATGGCATCGTACGTACTGCACAGGTACCTCATGTACCCTATTCTGTCTTCGATGACAGACTCCATGCAGGCGTCAACCGAACTGGTGTTTATTTTCTGTTCCCTCACGTACCAAAAGGCTTATGACGTGCTGTGGACACCGTTTAAAAACATCATAAATTCTGCGCAGTGGTTTAAGTCATACTTCCAACTACTCGATCAATATAAGGAGCAGTACGGGAAAGAGCTGTATACAAAAGGTGAGTCGATAATAGCGTTTGCAAACAAGAACATTAAGTGCTACCCTGTAGGTCCAACCGCGTCACGACTTCGTGGTAACACAGCTATTATGACAATATTGGACGAGTTAGGTTTGTTCCCCTTACCTCGTCCTGATGAAGTGGTTGATGAGAATGACACCAATCGTCGTGCGTCTGCAGACGAAGCCTATACCTCACTTACCAACTCGTTGACTACAGTAGAAGCGGCAAGAAATGAGCTTATTCACAGAGGCTTTAGCGACGCTCCCCCGTGTCTAATGTTGTCTGTTTCCTCTCCTGTTTCCAAGCGAGACAAGGTGATGAGGTTGTACGCGGAGAGTAAAACCAATCCCTTCATCTTCGCTGTCCGTATGGCAACGTGGCAAGTGAATCCTCATTTAGAGATCACTTCAGGCCCTATTGCTTCTGCGTTCAAAACGTCTGAGCGAAAGGCACTTCGAGATTTCGGCGCGCAGCCTGCAGAAGGCGCCGCTCCGTATTTCCCAGAAGACGTAGTAGTGAGGTGTTTTACTGGCCGCCCTAACACACATACGCTTCAGTACCAATATGATGAGAAGAACCACTTTGTGTGGGGAACCGTACGTATGGTCAACCGCTACACACAGCCTACCGTGATGGCACTTGATGCTGGCCTTGTCAATAACTCCTTCGCTATTGCGATTGTGGGCTACAATGATCAAACGCATCAAACAGAAACTGTGTGCGTGCTTGAGGTTATAGCAACGGATAATAACATGGTCAATTTTGAAAATTTGTACCGTGCTGTCATCTTACCTTTATGCGAACAGTTAAATGTTTGTTTTGTTGTAGCCGATAGATGGAACTCTGTTGACCACCTTCATCGCATTCGCAGTGACAGAGGTTTGAGACAAGGGAAACCCATTACCCATGTCAAGCAGTATTCACTCAAGGTAAAGGACTTCGAGGCGGTACGCGCTCTTATGGCCAACCACAGCGTCACTTGTCCTTCTATTTCCAAAGAGTGGCAAAAGAAGATTCTTGACGGGCAAGTGGGTGACTACAAACGAGAGCTGTTCGGGAAACCAGTTGAACACTTTTTCATGCAGCTGTTAACTGTAAACGATCTTGGACCCGGCCTATGTCCTGGGAAAGCAGAAGGGCTGACAGACGATATCGCACGTGCTTGGGTTCTTGCTGTTGCCACGATCAACAAAGAGAAGGTAATGGAGTTAGTACAAAATTCCCGTAGGTTTGTACAAACGTCTCATACCGCTTATGGTAGAGGGGTAGTGGTAATGGGGCGTAGTTTTTAATCTAGTAAATACTCTATGTATGTGTTATAATATACAATGCGTATAGTTATACGCGTATTTTGTATAACGTTAAAACAGGAATAGACGTTATGAGTAAAGTACTAGGTAAAAAGGGACTCTTCAAAAAGGTGTCCGCAGATATTGAGAATGCCGAAAGGTTCGAGCCCCAAATCACAAAGCGTAGGTACCGCAGTAGAAGTCGAAAGCCACTCTCGATCGACTACTCGGTCACAAACAGTTCAAGGGATATTCCCAGTATGAGCTGTTTTACAACCTGTGCAAAAGCGATTGAGGACGAAACTCTGCGTGAAGCAAAACAGCGGAGTAGAGAACGCTCTGTGCAGCTTTACAACAAGGGTCCTTATGGTATTCTTACACCGCTTCTCGCTGCGGAGATGGCAGCAGGAGAAAACCGTCGACGTTCTTAAAAAGGAGTATTGAAATGAGCGATAATGTAAACCATCCTTCCCATTACACCGCATATGACATTGAGGTGATTGAACTTACTCGGCGCCTCAATTTCAATGCAGGTAACTGTGTGAAGTACATTTTGCGTGCTCCCTTCAAGGGTAAGACCTATGAGGACCTTTGCAAGGCTATGTGGTACGCAGATGATATTGTTCATAACGGAAAGAAGTCTTCGCGTATGTTCATTAAAGCGAAGGCATATAACAAGCTCTACAAAAAGGTTCATTATTTTGAAAATCGTATCATGGCCTCGGACATTCCGTGCGCTGATCTTTTCTGTGACCTTTACAAAGCTGTGTTCGATGCTTCCGTCACTGTGTACGACACACCATGTAGCACCTTCAAGTCTGCGGTACTCGAAATCAATTCCATCCTCACGGAAATCTTCAATGACGAAGAATGGAATGAGTACCGTATGAAGCAGGCACCTCAGGTCAGCAAAGTCGATATTCTTACTACTGAGGAACAATCTGATACCGCAAAGAGCAAATAATGAAAGTAAAGGCGCTGTGTGTTAAAAACTACGGCCCTTTTGTAACAAAGCAAGTGTTTCGGTTCAAGCCTGGGATCTCTGTGATCTACGGCTTGAACCAAACCAGTGGTTGTTACAGTAAGAATTCAAATTGGGTCGGTAAGTCTCTCTTTTTCAACTCCCTTTCTGAGCTGCTATACGATGAGCCTGTTGTTGGTTTGAAACAGGATAAAATGAAAAGCGGTTCCCGTGCTCTTATACTAGAGAAAGAAGACGGGACCTCAATTCAACTCGTCAAGTCGTCTGGGAAAAGAGAATCTATAAAAATTCTTGAAAACGGAACTCCTCTCGAACACCTCACTAAGACTAAAGCTAACGAGTATATAGCAAGTCAGTGGGGTGTTTCTCGTTCTGAGTTTGAAACGTTCATTCATTTAGACTCCCGAGTACCTCACCCCCTAGTGATGGGTAGCTCGACTGATCGTAAACATTTTTTTGATGACTTTTTCAAGCTTGATCGTATTGATACAGAACGCAAATTGTATTTGCGTGAATTGAGAAAGCTGTCGGAAACTAAGGCTGCGTTCAATGAACTTAAACAGTCCTACAAGCTACAGAGCAAACAAGTGCTTGAGGACGGCGAGTATGAGGAGCTGTCTCAAAAGCTCGCCTCACTCCAAGCTCAGCGTAAGGAAATGGATGGGTTAGTTGACGAGTACCAAAGGTATCAAAAGCTTAAAGTAACCTATGATTCATTTGAAAAGAGACTAAACGACCTCCCCTGTTCCTTGAGTGAAGTAGACGAGTATGTGGAAACGCTAACAGAGAAGCGAAGTAAGTTGGACCGAGCAAAACGTCAAGCTGTTCGCTACTCCGTTTACCTTCAGCAGAAGAAGGAGTATGAGGATCTTGTTAGTGACTTGTCCTCCCTAGCAAAAAAGTGTAGTCGAGAAAAACTCCATAAGGGCGCTGTTTTTTATGAGAGAGCAAAAGCGAATTACCTCACAGTGCAATCTCAGTTAAAGCAACTTGAGGAGCCTGAAGAGGTTGAGAAGGTACAGCCCATTGAGGAGTCGCTTGATGATCTACTGGGGCAGCGCGCTTCTTTGAGACATCAACTTGAGCATGCACAGACGTTTAAATCTGGTGTCTGTCCCACCTGTGGCCAGCCTGTTAAGCGTGTTGACGTAAACAAGTTAAAGAAGGAGTTGACACGGGTAACAGAGTTAATCGCGCAGGTCAAGTCCTATGAAGCCTACGCCGCTTATAAAAAAGAGCATAGGGAATGGGCGGAACAAAAAGAGCAGCTTGAGACATCACTACAGAAACTTGAGCAAAAAGTCAATAAGTTCAAACCATATTATGATGCGTATCGAGAGGTAGCCCAACTACCGCAGGAACCTGAGGAAGTGAGTAAACCCAAGTTCACTTTTGAGGTACTTGAGGAAAAGTTGCAGCGTGTTTCAAAACAACTAACTCTCCTCTCTGCCGTATCCCCTTATGTAAAAGATCTTTTGGGGTACAAGGAATGGAAGGGCGTTACGACGTTTGACTACGCAACGTATAACAAGCTAGGTGAGGAGATTGCGCGAATTGAGGCTAAGTTGACAGTTAATGCAGAAGCGCGTAAAGCGCTGTCTACTATGACTGACCGTTTACGTGAGCTTAATTCGCAGTTAAAGGAGGAACCGTACGTAAAGGCACTGGTGGAAATTTTCTCTGATAAAACCATGAAAAGAACTATGGTTTCTCAGATTTCTTCTACCCTGTGTGGTTTACTTAATAAGTATGCAAAGGTTGTATTTGACCAAGATTATAAGTTTAATTTATTGTGGGATACGCAGTTACAATTGCTGTGTACTCGGCGGGTTGGCTCACAAGAACTAACCTCAGATGTACGCAAATTGAGCGGAGCAGAATCGAAGCTGTTTACACTCATCCTCATTCTTTCTCTGCTGTCCTTTGTACCTCCAAAGCGTAGACCCTCAATAATGATTCTCGACGAACCCACTGCTAACTTCAGCACGGAAACCACTCAGGCGTTTATGAGATTGTTGGACGTATTGAAAACGGTCATTCCTTCAATCGTTATCATCACGCCTAGAGACGATGTATACCCTGATTCGATTCCGTATACTGTAGTTAGAACTAAGAAGGGGTCAACCATCGTACAGGGGCTGCCAGATGATGTACTTAGACATAAATGAATTTGCTTGCGCACTGCTTCAAAAAATATACACCGCAGAGACCTACGAGGAAATTAACTACCTTTTTGACGTTTACTCATCCACGCTGTTTCCTCGAGACTGGGATGCTATTTTGTCCTGCGCACTTTGGGAACAGCGTATCTACATCAACCAAGTGTGGTTTGTACAGCGGTTGCGTGAGGCGGGTGGTCTATGATTTTTGGTTCCTACTTATACGATGTCTCTAACATATCTGCAGCATTGAGTCAACTAGAGTGCAATCATATTGTCGTAGGTCCTCAGCTGTCGCAGTATAAAACCGTTACAGTCTCACCTATCCAGCAGCCCCATAAGGTATATGTTGTTGACGGGCTTCAGCGCGTGTTCCACCTTCTCACCGAGAAGTCAGAAGGAGTCGTGATTGTGTGTGACGCAAAATCTGCGCTCCTAAACTCGAACGTCAACAAAGAGCTGTTGTTCCATCACTTTACCAATGCCAAACTCCTATCAGCACTTACTAAAGCGCTACGCAAACCAGAGTTCCAAGAGCTGGTAATTTCTGAACCTACGTTACAGGAAGTGATAGACAAAGTCACGACTAAGTCCATCCTCACTGACATACAGACTTTGGTCAATAAAGTCAACCCGTACAGCTTGCGAAAGAAGGTTCACAAATATGTGATTTCTTATTTGTACGGGGCGATGCCTTATAAGAAGGTTGTTAAGTTTTTAGCGACTGCAGCGAAGCTTGACCCTATCAAGGATATCATCACTTCAAAGGCTGCAAAAAATATGAGAAGCGCAGTTATGGAGTATATTAAAACAAGAGACGAGGAGAGTGTAAGTAAGCAGTTCGGTGTTCATACCTTTGAGATCCTTTACGTGTTTAACTCTTATGACCGATTAGGGGACAGCGATGATCGTATGTGATACAACTATTGAAGAACCCATTTTGCAAAATCTTGTACCTGTGTTGACGGATGATGGAGTGTTGCGTGGGTTGATTCAAACTGAGGTAACAGAGTGGCAAGGGTCTACGGGTACACTCGAATTTCCTACACGAAAAATTGACCTTATAGCAAAGTGCTTTCAAAGTGAGCAGAGCACACGTAAGCTAATGTGTGCAGTTTTCCCTGTCACTCTTACCCCAGGGAAGGAACTGTGGAATGGAATTCCTAATTTCCTTTCTGCTGATAAAATGGGGTACTTTTCGATATGGGCTATCCCTGTTTTGAACCCAGGGTACAATCGCGTCTCTATCGGCGAGCTACGACTGTTTGTTTCCAACACCCTCGATCCCACCTCAAAAGAAGACTCCGCGGTAGGTGTGAATACTCCTGCTCCTACGCAGACGATTGTGGTCAAAGCGAATATCAGCGTCTCGACCTATAAATTCAACAAGCGCTTCTCGTTTGTCGAATTCAACTGGGTTGATCTGTTCCGCAAGAAACTAAGCTCTGTGGGTATAACAGAACAGTGCTTCTTGTCTGTTCAAACCCTTCAATCACCTACCGTGTTCAAAACACTTTGCTATAATTCAACTAACAGTTCCTCGGTACCATTTATTCTACAAATTATGCGTGTAAGTAGGCAGCTGCCAGACGACGGTAGCTACGACTTTGTATTTGAAGTGATGGGTAAAAACAGGTATCTTTTCCAGATTACACTCACGCTTAGATCGTAAATATATCATACATAAATAACCCCCTGTTATAGTGTTAAGGAGTTTATAGGTTATGAAGGTTAAAACAAGTGCAACGATTATTCTCAATCAGTTGCGTATCCTCACTAAACTTGTTCCCCCGTCTTCAGGTAACATCACAGTTCAGATCAAAAACAACAATTTGTATCTGTACTCCATGAACGATCTCGCTACTTACGAATCGCTTGTTCCCTGTGATATTGTTGAAGGCGACTGCATGTTTGGTGTGAGTGTTGAAGCTTTCCGCACGGTGTTGTCAAAGCGCAAAGAAGTCGAACTTGCCTACGTCAACACCATGCTAACGGTTACCGAAGGTGCATACCACGCAGAGCTTTCAACAGCAGATGCAATTGAAAATCAAGCTCTACTCAACCAAGGGGATGAAAAGCCGAAGACGTGGAAACTTACCGCAGACCAGGGTAAGTGGATTAAGTCGGCAGTCGCAGAAGTGAACTTGAAGGTTGTAGAAACTCTGCTGCCTTTTATGCCCCTTACGATCAAGGTGACGAGCAAGGGAGCGTTTGTTGTTTGCTACGACAGCAGTCATATGTCCTTCATTCGCTCGACGGAAATGACTGGGGATTTGTACGTTACGATGCCCTGCGATTTGCTTGCTTCTGTGTTTGAAGCTTTCTCAGGGAATTCCTTCCGAATGGACGTAACAGAATCTACCCTTGTCATCAAGTCGAAGCTACTCAAAGTATGCCTTTCCCTTCCCTTGTCTGATGCCTACATTGATGTTTCCGAGTTGCTTTCTGTTGCGAACTCGTCTGTAAAGGAAAAGGGCTCGCTGTTGAAAACGACACGCAGTGAAATGCTCGATTTCATGGACAGCTGCAAGGCTATCGCTACAAAGGAACGTTCTGAGCTAGCAGCAAAAGCGAAGGGTAAAAAGTTGCTTCTACAGGTTAAAACTGTAGCGGGCAATATCAAACAGAGTATTCCACTTAAGGAGAGTGTGAGCGAGACGGAGTTTAGGATTGACTTTGCTTATTTAGAGGAAGCAATCCGTAAGAGTGCTTCCGAAGAACTAACGCTTAAAGTTATCGGCGATTCTTCGCTCCTAGTGGATACAGATCATGGCTCGACCGTTATTTCACTCAATGAGTGATCAGTTGACCTGTGACTATGATAGAGGAATTTTTTATCCCTTTCGTAATGGGTGGCTATTGCCTATCCGAAACCTCCGAAAGGGCGAAGTTATTTCCATGGGTCAGCAATTTCTCAATTCGTTTTTATGTGGAAGATTTGTAAAAGCTGACAGCGAAAAGGAGCCCTGTGCATACTACTTTACTTCACAGTTTACAGTAGCTACCACAGGGACTTTTCTTTTGGGATACTCACCGGCTAAGGCAGGTTCTGTAAAGCATTCAAATAAAGTGTTCGCAGACAATAACCTGGTGATTATTGAGTATCCTAATTGCGGTACACTTGCGATCAATCCACAGACCAACGATTCGATCACTTACATTTTAGAGGGTCAATAAATGATTTCTCCCATTATTAAAACCATTCGGCAGGACCCTCAATATAAAAAGTTTAAGGCTGTATGGGTGCGTATTCGGAAGGACCTCGATATTGATGTGGCAGTAGAGGAATGTAAAATCCTTCATAATGCGCGCCTCTCTACCAAGATCAAGGACAACAAGGGGCAGTTTAGTCCTCAGCAGCTTTTTGATGCAAACGCTATCGACTTGTCAACTCGATCACGTATGTCGTACATTGCCGCTAATTTACAGCTAAGGTTGTCGAAGCTGGATACAGCACTTGACGCTATTCAAAACTATATCTTAAATACCTACAGTAAGGATATTGGAGTAAGGACAATAGACGCACAGAAAAAGTTCGTGCGTCGTGTTTTGAAACAGTATATAGAACTGTACGAACAAGGGAAGGCAGCGTTTGAGTTTATAGAAATGCTCATCAAGGATATAGATCAAACAGGGTTTGCTATGCGCAATATGGTTGATTGTGTCAAACTGCTCTCCGAAACAAAAGGTAAAGTGATATGATTCTTTTACAAAGTTACTCGCCTATTAAGGACTACATTGTGGATATCACTGTACCGCTTATTTATGCGGTAAAAGATAAATCTACAGGAGTGATTACACTCGGCAGATTTACAGAGAACGATATTACAGATTCGTTCTTTTCTCACTTTCTAAAAATGTTAGAAAAGGGAACCTGTGACATTTCGAACTACCTATTTTTGATCCATAAGTATGGTGAGCAATTTAAGGATTGTACCTGTACGGCTACTTTTGAAATCATAAATAAACAGTTTGAAAAACGTAAAATGAGGCTAGTGGGTAGTGAGAACGTTGCTCGGTACCTGCGTACTCATGATGTTGACTCTACATTTCATGTAACGGTATCAAAATGAAAGTCTGGGCTAGAGAGCGTTACTTTATACGCATAAACGATATTCCAAAAAAGGCCATTGAAGCAATACAGGACAAGTACACTTTCCACTTCTTCGAAGAGCGCGCATGCGGTCAGTGTGAGTGGGTAGGTTTGAGACGTGAACATGGGATTTTGGGTGAGTGCGAGGCGTGTGCTGCCTACAGAGGTTCCGCTCTACTAGCTAATAAAGTCAAGGTAAAAGAAAACCAATACCTAGCGACTCCTCTTGGTGACTTTGAGGGACTTTGTAAGATCCTCAAACTTTATGTAAAAGAAGACATCAAAAAGGTTGAAAAGCATCCTGTTATTCCCATCAAGCCTATCAAATTCACTGGGGAACCTCGAGAGTATCAAAAGGAAGCTGTGGCAGCGTGTATAAAGGGAGAGAAGGGAGTGTTGTATGCACCTCCTCGTAGTGGCAAAACGATCATGCTTTCGAAAATGATCTGCGATCTCTCTGTGAAGTCTCTCATCATTGCGTCACAACGAGATTGGCTTATGGGGTTCTATGAAACTTTTGTGGGATCTCAAACACAGCGTCCCCTTACGAATATTGATAAATCCCGTATTGGATTCTGTAAAAAGCTAGCGGACTTCGACAAATACGACATCTGTCTTGCAACTGTACAAACGTTTCACTCAGACGCAGGACAGGTCCTTTTAAAGAAGCTCCGAGATAAGTTTACTCTAGTAGGGATCGACGAGGTACACACTTCGTCTGCGAACAAGTACATACAGGAAATTTCTCGTTTTAACTGTAAGTATAAAATCGGTCTCACGGGTACTCCTGATCGTAAAGACGGTAAGTATGTGCTAACTGAAGCTGTCGTGGGACCTGTATTGTATGAAGCAAAAGTTGAACGGTTACGGCCTACGATTCGTTGTGTACGAACTCATTTTAGCGACGGGTCGAAGTCAAGTGTGTGGGCATACATTGTTCGAAAAGTCGAGAGCAACCAAGCACGTATGGAGCTTATTGCAGACTGGGCGTTGAAGGATATGGCTGCTGGGCACATGGTTATTATTCCGTTTACCCAAGTCAAACCTATTCTCAAGTGTATTGATATTATCAATAAGAAGGCGGGCAAACAAGTTGCTTACCCTTTCTACGGTGCTCTCAAAAAAGAGGTACGTGACGATACAATTCAAAAGGCTAGAGAGTATAAGATCAAAATCATTGTGGGTAATATGAGACTGCTGGGCACGGGTATAAACATTCCCCGTTGTAGCTGTATTTATAACTCAACCCTGTCGTCAAATATTCCCCAGTCTCAGCAACGCTTCTCACGTATTTTGACTCCGTGTGAGGGGAAGCCAGCACCAATGATTCGACTGTTTTTGGATGATATCCAAGTTGCACGCTCTTGCCTTAATAACGAGTATTGGAATTCCATTAAAAAATTTGATCCTATTATTGATCCGAAAACCGAAGCGATTCTTACAGGGTATCTAAAAGAGCGCGATCGGTACAATATGTGGAACAACGGAGGGTTTTAAAATGAATAAAAGCTTATTGTGTGGTCTAGGGGGGGGGGGGGAGATAAACTAGAGGGGCCCCTTCAATTAACTGACAATTTCAAATCTAATTTATACCTAGAGTCTCCGATAGTACATTCACTGGATGACATGCAGCCGTTTACATTTACAATCAACTTGGGTGAAAAGATCATTTTGACATCCGCATTTGCGGCTACCTTCACAATGACCCCAATACGCGGTACAGCAACGTATGTAGAGACAACACTGTATGAACGGTTCGAAGTAACACCAACATCCGGGAGTCCTGACTGCTATCTTCAGTTTACAGTAAGTAATAGGTAGGTCTATGTTAATCAAAGTAAAGAGCACGAGAGAGCTGCGAAGGTACGTGCCTGGTTACGTTTTTCAACAGCCTCCCTTCAAGTTTCAACCCTTAGGGTTTTCTATTTTGACTAAGGGTGAGACTCAGGAATTGATGTACCCGAGAAGTGTTCAGGAGGCTGGTTTTGATAAGTTTTGCGAACAGCCGTTCGGTGGACAAAACTACATTATCACTGGTTTTCTTGACGACTCGAAAGCTCTTTACCTTGCAGCCTACCTTCTTCAAAAGCACTTAGAAAAAGGCGGGCGCAATCCTTTGTGGGTTCAACTTAACTCCTCGTTTAAAGAGCAGGGACAAGAGATTACAAAACCTTCTCTGTTAGTTATCTCAAACCTCACCACTGAATCCTCTGCTATTCGATTTGAAAAATGTCGAGACTTGACGTTGAAGTATTGGGATATTCCTAAGATCATTGTAGGTTGCGGAATGGACCCTGTGCGCTTTGGTGGGATGCGGTTGCATATACCAGTAAATAAAATGGTATATTTTAAATCCGGTCTTGATGCTGAGACAACAATAATAGAATAGTTAAAATGAAGAAAGTTAAGATCGTATCTCCGAGAGCAGAAATAGCTGTCATTAAAGCACTATGTAACAAAAATCTTAAGATATCCGGTACCACACTTTCTCTCATAGACGAGTCCTACTTTTACGAACCTCTTAGTAAAGAGCTTTATAACGTCATTAAAGAGAAGTTTGCAGAGAATGCAGAACCCCCTTCGATCCGTTTGCTACTCGAAGACCCTGAGGTGTCAGATGACGCAAAACAATACCTCAAGGACGGGGCTTCGGTAGTTGTTGATACCCCAGAGGAAGCGAGCAAAGCAGTTTACCTTCTCAACAAATTTCGTCGTACTCGCATTTTAAATGACATTGCAAAACATATTGGTTTTAGCTTTGACCAACCCAAGCTCAACATTGATTCACTCGTCAACGATGTAGTTACACAGATCAATATTGCGCAGGCAACGAAGTCGAACAAAGACTGCTTTGTACACTTTGGTAAAAATGACAATGCGAAGGAACTCCTTAATGATATCATTTATGGTGAGGACAATGATGATATCATCCCCACGGGGTTCCACGTATATGACGAATTGAGCGGGGGGTTTGACCGAGGTTCCTTTGTTGCGCTGGGTGCAACCTCTGGTGGTGGTAAATCCACATTAGCGACTCAGCTCTGTGTGAATATGGCAAAGATGGGGTACAAGGTTGTGCTTGTACCCCTCGAAATGTCTAAAAAGGAAATGGGTAATCGATTGCTTGCAAATATCGGCAATATGGAATTGTCGAAAATTCGCAGGCATAAGTTAGATGACCGCGAGAAGGATTTGTTGTCAAAACGCCACAGACGTTGGAGAAAAATGGTTTTCAAAAACGGTGGGCGTTTTACTATTTTTCGTCCTGAGGAAGACTTGGATATTGACGAGGTTTATGCCGCTGTCTCTGCACTCAAATGTGACGTGTGCATTATTGACTATATCTCATTGTTAAAGGGGATTGACGATGAGAACCAGTGGTTGCGTTTAGGCAGTATTGCTCGCCGCGCGAAGGTCAACGCTGAAATCACAAACCGTGTCAACATTCTTCTTTGCCAGGTCAATGAGGACGGGAAAATTCGATACGCGGGAGCAATCAAAGAACACGCGACCTCAGCGTGGATTTGGACGCCTAGCGATGAAGACAAGGAGAGTGGTATTGTTCGCATTGAACAGATCAAGTCTCGTAACTCTCAACCGTTTCCGTTCAGTTTGAAGTTCAACTGGAATCGTATGCAAGTGGAGTCAATCGACAATTCCGTTGAAGCAGGTGACCCTGCACCTGTCGACACAAAAGATCATCAGGTTAATCTTGCTGCTGACATCTAAAGGTAGTATAATATGAGTGAGAACTAGTCATAAACAAAAGGAGATAGGAATGAAAGTTCGCACTCGCAAGGCTCGTATCAACCGTGCACTCGCACGGGAACTTTGGCTTACACCTCATTTGAAAAAAGTTGCAAGCTTTCTTATTCGTGAGAATGATCGCTATGCACGTGAAGGGAAGTTGCTTCCCTACAGTGAGGAAGCTATCAACAAACTTTTTGAAGAAGTTATTAACAATGCGAAACGTTAATCAAGAGCCCGGATTTGCAAATTCTTTTAAAAACCACTTGAAAGGGATTCCGAAGAAGGAATCCCTTAAAATATTTGAAGATTTTAAAATTCTTGTTGATTTACTTAAAGTGGACTCACAAAGTATTCCTAGTCGATATAAAGTTCATAAGCTCAAAAATAAGAGTGGACTTTTTGAAGCTCATCTCGGTGGTCGAGGTAGCGACACCCTTCTTCTTTTTCGTAAGGATACAAAGAATAGAATACCTACGTTAAGCTTGGTACGTGTTTGTACCCATTATGAACTTGAACTTGTTAAAGCACTGGCCGAAGTAGAAGATGTTGTTATTACAGCTTCATATATGAGTTCTATATTAGATGAAGAATAAATTATTTGTAGCTGACGGAAACTGGTACTTGCACCGTTGCTACTTTACTATCAATCCAAAACATCGAGAGGTGAAGGATGCACTAGTGTATTCCTTTATCTCTCTTATTTGTAAAGATGCGGCAACGTTAGGCTGCAACCATATGCTTGTTGCTTTTGACGGTCCTGAGATATTCCGCTACAAACTATACCCACAGTATAAAGCCAACCGTTCAGAAAATACCGAAGGTGCAAGTATCCGTGAAGGCTTCAAAGAAGTTTACTACTATTTGCCGTATGTGCTGCAAACACTTTCTGAGGTCGGCATCTCTTGGGTTCAACCTCGGGTGTTTGAAGCAGATGATGTACTTTGTTCGTCTGCTTCATACTACTCTTCTTCAACCGACCATATATATTGTGGTACAAAAGACAAAGACGCTTACCAGTACCTCAATGAGCACACCTCTCTGTACGATTCCTCTTTTAAGGTAAAAGGGGAACCGCGACCTCGAGAAGTAACGTATAAGGACGTACCCAAACTAAAAGGTGTTGAGGCGTCTCAAATGGCAGCATACCAGTGTTTAATCGGAGATGCAATCGACAATATTCCTCAAGTCGTTCATCCCTCGAAAGCTAGAAAGCTAATTAAGGCGTACGGTACAATCAAGTCAGCACTAGCGTCGCAGGAGTATAGAGAGGAGCTTTTACCCTGTGTTGAAAAACTCAAGTTGAATGCAAAACTTGTTACACTTCGCAAAGATGTAGAACTTCCTGAGCTACCCACACTTAGGATTCAACGTAAGGAGTTAGATGATGATCTTCGGCGATTTCTTCCAAAAAGTTATTTCATTCTTCTCGATCAAGCATCCCCTAGAACGCGAGGACTTTTTGCTCGACGCTGAACTCGCATATCTTATCCTCATCAAAGGCGCCCTTGTACAGCTGCAAGAAACAGAGAAGCTACTACAGGAAAAGAAACCAGAGGAAGCGAAGAAGAACGGACCTATCTCTTGCCTGTATACCATTTGGTACGTTTCGCAGATTGTTGAGGAGTTTGAGAACAGACTCGACAATAATGGGCGTATTAAAACGAGAGAGGACAATAAAGGGTATACGCTCTTTAATATCACTCATATCTACATGCACTCTATTGAACGGCTAGGGCTTAATGGAGATGCACTTTTACATAACTACCTCGTTTATGCTATGCAGCTTGTTGAGGAACTATATAGAGACGTTCGGAACGAAAGATATAAATTTTTACTTTAAGCACAATTTAATAACTATTACATACGGAGGTGCTATACATGGTTGACACGACACAAGTCAATCCATTCGTTTATAGCACGGATACTTATGTATTTGTAGTTATTTTAGCAAGTGTGGCTGGATTTGTTCGCTTTTTAAATGTCAGTGTAAAAACAGGTGAGATGAAGTTTCTCGCACTTTTGCGAGATCTGTTTACTGGAATCCTATCTGGTTTGATGGCGTTTTGGATTTGCGAATACTTCAATCTCGTTGGCCCGTTATCCAATGTTGCCGTGGTGATTGCTGGAGTAATGGGTGTCCGTGCTATAGACGAGATTAAAGACATTATTTTCAACATTCTGAACGCTTACACTTCCTCGAAAAAATGAACAAATTTAATACTTACTATTACAGGGTTAGGGACTTTACAAAAATCATCTACAGCATTTTGTCTGTGTGTTTTGTAATCGGGGTTCTCTTTTTGGCTTTATATTGGTTGCTTAGTTCGGACTACTACTACCATATTCGTCCTTTTAGAGACAAAGAGGTAGTGATGACAAAAGAAGGGGCTATCTTTGATACGTCCCTTCTTATTGTCGGATCTGGACGAATGCAGTATAACCAGTGGATTGCTGACGAGACGGGTAAAAAGGTTTACACGTATAAGCCTTTTATGATGGAAGCGAGTATGATGACATGCATGAAGCAAACGCTTAACTACCTTCCTCCCCTCCCTAAAGGTAAGTACCATATCCATGCCAAGTTATACTATCAGGTTAATCCCTTGAAGACGTCAGAGATTGACATTGACTTGGGTGGGTTCGAGGTTAAGTAAATTTTTATATGTGCAGGTTTATGCGGTCATGTCCGCTACGAAGTAAAACATCTACCAAGCTTTAGCTCAATGCTGTTGACAGTTGACTCCTTGCTGTCAGTAGCATAATGGTGGGTAGATGAGGAAGTGAGTTGAAAGCTTGCGCAAATGGTGTTTTACTTCGGTGAAATCTAGTGGTAGACGGTGTGTGATGGGAAAGGTTTCATAGGGCATGACCGCATAGTGAATAAAGGGACTGTAGACATCAAAATCTACAGTCCCTTTTCTTTTGCGCACATATTTTTTATATCGTAAATATATAAGTATAGAGCACGGAGGCTTTTACAAATGAACACAGTTCAGTTCAAGGCTGTATTCCAAAAGATGTGGGAGGAAGCACAGAGTGAAGTGCTTTTTGAACCTATAGAAATTACACGACTTTTGGAAGTACACCCATCGCAGATTCCTATCTGCCCTACGTCATTTATACTCGGGTTTTACCCTGATGTAAAAATGCAACGTACATCAAAAATGATTTCTAATTGCATCCTCAATACGGGTTCCGCAGTTCACCGATCGGTTCAAGATTTCCTGGGGTTAAGCCCGTATGCTTTTGGAAATTTTGTATGCCGTGAGTGTGGGGAAATATTTGAACTTACTACAGGTGGGGAATGTCCAAATGGCTGTGGGGTACCTCTTCGCTATGAAGAAGTTGGTATTAACTACAAAGGTTTTGCAGGTCATGTAGACTTTATGGTCAAAGTGAACGACGAGATATGGTTGGTTGACTTCAAAACCTCATCTCAGTTCTCACTCGACAAGAAGGTAAAGAACACACCTGAAAACTACAATCTGCAGACGCTTGCCTACGCACTGCTACTTCGACTTCAATATGGGTTGAAAATTAAAGGACGTGCTATAGGATATATTTCCCGAGATAATCCTTCGGTATTAAAACTCGGTGGTTGCAAGGCATTTACAAAGAAGGATTTTAAATATATCCAAACACTCCTTAAGGAACAGCGTGAACTCCTTAACTTTTTGCTTGATTGCAAGACGTATAAGGAATTTATGGAGAATGTAGGGATTCAGCGCTGCAGTAACCAATACTGTTCTTGTTGTAGTAACAAGCACACTGATGACGAGTTGAAAGCTCTACTTAAACAGAAGTTTAAAGAGATGGGCGGTAAGTCGATCCGTGATTACGTAAATACCTATTTGGAAGAAAAGCAAAAGACAGAAAATCTCATCGAGTCTTTTGTCACAATGTGTAAAGGAGATAGAAATGAAAGTGAAAGTTGAACTTGAAAAAACCATGCAAGTTCGTCAATACGAACCCATCCGTGTTTGTATTTCTGCTGAGGACGAGGTACCTGACTCCTCGCATATTCCTACCCTGTATAAGCAGATTAGTGATAAGCTATACAAAATCCTTATGCGTGAATACGCAAAGTATGACGAGCTGAGTTCTTCTACTCCAGAAGCAAACAAGGCAAAGGCACCTACCTCAATTCCTCGTCTTAAGAAAAAGACAACGGCGAAGGTAGTGAAGGCAGACTATTGATTTTTGTTCCTCTTTGTGTTATAATAACAGTACCGAAAACCCTTCCAGAATACACACAAAGAGGAACTACTATGTCTAAACTTGAAGCCTACGAACGCAACGCTATCCGCCGCGCTCTTCAGAACTGTGATGATGCAATTGATAGCATCCGCGCCGACTACTCGGGACGTTACATGTACGGTCGCACTTGCTTCGGCATTGTGACGACTGACCCCTACCGCGTCATTGGGTCGATGTCGATGGATCTCGGGATGAACGGTTACGAAGACCTTGCAATTGATCTGTACTCGAACGTTTGCACGGATAACATGGGAATGAGCACGATCATTTACTTCCCCGACGTTGAATGGAATCATGAGGAAGAAAGCGAAGACGTGGAAGACTTCCTGAACAATGAAGAAGAGGAAGACGAGGAATACTAAACCCACCAGGGACTACAGGTACACTTTGCCTGTAGTCCCTTTCTCGTAAATACATATTATTAACACACTAGAGGAGTACCTGTGTTATGTCTGAAAATAAAGAACTTACCCCACAAGAACTGTTTGACGAGTTGAAGGCAAAGAAAGCTGGTTCGACGCATGAGTCGCTGCAGAAGATTTATGACGCGGCTATCGAACTCGGCACAAAGTAAAGCGCACGGGACAGGTTGTAGCACTTAAAAAAGTGTTGTATGTGATGAAGACAATCGAGAAGGAAAAACAGCTTGTTGACCTCGGTATTAACTCGTTCATCTACCGTGACGATATTGACTACTTTATTGACAATTACACAGTAAAGACGAATCCTGTAAAGATCCTCGAACTTTCTCGTTACCCCCGTGAGATTCCTGACGAGATTGTAGACACAGTTGAAAAAGTCAAGGACATTTTTGACGAGTTCTACATTCTCTATACCGACTACACAGGACGAGAAGAGAAGCGAATTGCTGCAGAAAAGCGCAGCACTGATCCTATTCTCTTCGGTGTGTTTATTGAACAGGACGAACGGCTGTGCTGTGACCGTTTCTACTATTTAGGTGACTGGGAAGACGAGTTCTGCGATCTTACTCTTGACCGTATGCTGAGTGATAAACGTTTTGCAGATCGCAAGCCGTTGAAGTACTCTGCAACACCGAGCAGTAAGGAAGAGCTTGAAGCGTACCTTCTCAACCACAAAGAAAAGTTCGACAACGATAACGTTGCTTTTAGCTCTGTTATGATCTCTCCCGGTATCACAGTCTCTCCGAAACAAGGTGTATTCTCAAGGATCAAATCTGTGATTAGTGGTTTGTTAAAATGATCACAGATCTTACCAAAAATGGCATCAAGCTTGACCGGTATACGCTTAGGTTACGTGGAATAGACGATCAGATGCAGTCAACGGATACCGTACTGTTTGGCTATCCTCGTGACCCTAGCTACCGTGCGTATATGTCTCCGTTTCACACAGGATCACAGGAAGAGCGTTACGCAAAGCAATGCTGTAGAGAAGAATATGAATACAGTGGTCCTCAGGTAGGGCAATGTCCGATTTGTGGAAAATGGACGTTGCTGAGACGTTGGAGACCTGAACGTGTTTGTTCGCAATGTTCTCTTGATGATACGAAAGTAAATATACCGGACTGGTATAAGTGTAACGGTGAGGCTGTTGACCGTACCCAACGCATTTTAGATCTTATAAATAGGAGTTACTAATCATGCCACTGCATACGCAGTATCGTCCAAAAACGCTTGATAAACTTATCGGTCATGCTGAGGCAGTGACGCGCATGAAGGGAATTATTTCTTCAGGGAAGGTTCCTTCTGCTATCCTCCTCACAGGTCCTACCTCTGTTGGTAAAACAACACTTGCGAGGGCATTTGCATGCGACTTGTCAGGTCGAGGTGAGGCGTTTTTGAACTCGCCCGACTACAAAGAAATCAACTTCTCAGATACACGTGGTATCGATGACATCCGAGAGTTGATTAAGCTCACTCGGTTTAAACCGCAGACTGCAAAGTACAGAGTGATTGTTGGTGATGAGTGTCAAGGCATTCTCGCTACACCTGCGGCAGCAAATGCGTTGTTGAAGGCGTTGGAAGAGACGCCAAACACCGTGTGGGTTCTCTGTTCAATGAATCCCGAGAAGTTTAAGACAACTACAATCGGCAAGGCTATTGCAAATCGTTGTGTGCAGTTCAATCTAGAACCTCACACCAATAGCGATCTTCTCAAACAAGCAAAGCGTATTTGTAAGGGTGAGAAGATGACGTATATGATGGACGAAGAGACGAAGTTGCTAAAGACTGTCGTCAAAGCGTCTAACTACGAGATGCGAACTCTCGCTCAATTATTAGAGGCGTGTCAACAGTATTATGATGGACTTGATGAGAAGCCTGAACTTTTATCTGCAAAGAATATTTCCTCTGTTCTCTCATCTGTAGAATCTTCCGAGGACAAGCTTGCAGTTGATTTTATGGTAGCTCTGTACAGCCAAAACTTTACTCAATGCCAACTGTCCATTCTTAACTCACAGGACCACGTAGGTTTAGTGAACAAGCTGTGTTATGTGAGTTCCTTCCTTGTGAATACGACTGTTCTCAACGGTCAACGTCACCCCAAGGTATGGGCTACTGCGAGTAACAAACAAGTGCTGTCTGTGGTACAAAAACGACGGATTACACTTGGGATGCTCGCTGAAGTGAACACGCGTTTGGTCGAGTGTAAGGCACAGGTTATGCAATTTGGTGTAGGCGCAGACGCGTTGCTTTCTGCATTTGCTTACTCTGCAATTCGCAAACTACAAGAAATGCAAAAGAGTTGATTTTTGTGTTATAATTCTCACACAAATAACCAACCTTCTAAAAGGAGATAGCAATGGAAGGCCCTAAAAAGGTATACGTGTTTGACAGCGTGAGTGGGTTTGATGATGTACTGAAAAAGTACATTGATGCACATCACAATTGGAAGTACGCTAAGGACAACAATTTGAAGGAACTCGGGAAATGTGAGGAAGTGCGGCAGAACGCTGCAGTCGAACTTGCTGAATTTTGTATGTTCCACCTCTGTGTTGTGCCCTATATTGATAGGAGTGACGTGCTGGTTTTGAAGGACCTCAAAAACAACATGAACGCGTTAAGAACTTGCCTTGAGAAACTGTAAAAAAGAAAAGGGACGTACTATATAAAAGTACGTCCCTTTTTGTTGCTTTAGAATGCAGAAATTTCAAAGTGAATAGGATCGAGTCGGCGATCTTGTACAAACTTCAAGTATACCTCACCACCTTCGTCTAGGTCAACGATTCGAAGCTTCGACATCGTTATCTTCTTGCTTGACTCAAACCCTAACGAATCGTATAGGTCACTCATTTCACGTTCGACAGACTTAAAGAACTTTGCTGTCTTATTAAGAATGGGAGTACGTACATCAAACGTATACGGATAGACAATGTACTGCGGGCTACCTTGTTTGTAATCTTCGGTAAGGAATGCGTCTTCGTCAATCCTCAGCTCCATGGCAAGATCGACTAGGATGTCTTCTAGCGCTTCCTGCGTGGCCTTACTCACCCCGCGTTGATTTAAAAATTGTGTTAGCTTCATGTTTACACTCGCTTTGATACTTGAACTTTTACCTCCAATGTATTGCTTGAACCACGCTGCAATGCTCTTTGTAGAGCAGTGTTCAAACTCTACATCTTCAATGATATCTGCATTTTTAGTCCATGCAGAGAGGCAGATCCAACTGCCTCTTACTCCATAGTATAATTCGGATATTTGTTTTTGTGTAGGCATTACAATAGCGGAAGCAATGTGAGCATTGAAGTCCACTCGCATCGCGCCCGACTTTTGCATAAACCTACACATGAGGTCATCTCCGTCACCCTGTCCAATCCAAGGTTCAAGAGAAAACCCATCGTAGTTTTCACCTCCAATTTCTCGATGGTCTACTGTGCGCTTTTTGTAGTACCTAGCGTCTTCAGGGGGTGCCCAATGTTGACCCGAAAGATCTAATAGAGTTCCATCAGGTAGCACGTACCCAGCCTTTTTATAATCAGTAGTGACACCGAAAAACTGTTTTGCAGCTTCCTGTATATTCATTTTTAATATATTTATACCCAAGCTCGTCCTACCAAGTACCCAGGGTAGAATCGACCCCATGCACTCGCAGGCGTAATACTCAAACCAACAGCTCCCAATGCTCTAATGGAAGTAGCAATACCACCGTTTCCATCAGTACCCGAGCCGTCGCCGCTTGTATAACCTTTCTGCGTCATAACCTGTTTAATGGGTTTCAAGTTTTGATCTAGGTTTCCCTTTATGGAGTCGATCATAGTTTGAAGCATCCCTGTTCGGTCTACGTTCAAGCTAATTGCCGCTCCTGAGAAATCAAACGCCTTCTCCCCTTCTGCCATATACTGTGCTTCCAATGCACCCATCTCAGAACATAGCAACCAATACTCACGAATGATCCCTTTGGCATTCGTCATTGTGAAATTGGTAAACACGCCTTGCCACCCGTTGAAAAGATCACGTCCTCTTCTCATCCAAGTTAGCACTGTGGGCATTGTAAAAATCAGATCGGGTGCTCCGTACAAGCTAGCTCTCGCTTTTTGAATTTTTGCGAGTATATCATCTGCCGCGCTTCGTATTGAGGGGTTAATGATCCATAGCTTGCACGCCTCACTATTCACGTCACACTCTTTGTCCCAGAACTCAAACACAACATCGTAGCTGTCCAAGCTTACTGGGAACACACTGGTGTTTAAGCAAGCTGAGTACAACCATCCGCTACTCACGTGTTGTGGATCTCGCAACACTTTTTGTTCTGTAATGGCGGTGTTGTTGCTGTAGATCGTAGCTGTGCAATTTTCGTATAGCTTAGGCAATACAATTGACACGGTAGCTTTTTTGCCTACCAACTCTACCATATCTGCCGCACCGAGTGGCACCGTGACGTTAGTTTCTACCCGAAGCGTTTCATATTGGTAGTAAGTATTGCCTTTCAAAAACAGCGTGTACCGTATCTGGTATCGTTGTTCTACACTAGTGGGTTCAAGATAGCTTGGGCAGACAATTACGCATTGACCGCTTACAGAGGTGTTAACCCCATTGCTGTCCCAGTCATAGGAAAAGGCGTTCCCATTGCTGAGAATTTCCCCGCTGTTGTTAATGAGCTCCCAGCTAATGTAACCTTCGCTCACTTCAACGTCTGCAGGAATGTTGAATACGACAGTTGATACTGTGCTTTCTCCTGCACGCATTGTACCAACCAAGTCCATAAAAGCATCCGGTGCTGTAGAGATAAGTGGTTCAAACTCCTCGTCACAAACCACTACAACTACCTCTACTACTTTCTCTCCTTCAGAGTAGTTTACCTTGAACTTGACGGAGTAGGTCGTATTGGGTTGCCCTCCTGAGACGTTTAGTACCAGGCAATCGAGCATTGCGTACTTTACGTCTAACGGGGTGTCTGTGCTAGGATAAATTCCCATCAACTTCACTTTCGTGATGTTAGGAATTTCCTTTAAGTCGCATTTGAATTCACTTATTTCAGCACTATTTTTGCTGAACAAATACATTGTTTTCTCCGAAAAACTCGTGCTTTCATAAAATTTTATAAATACATACTTATTTAAACCACACGGTGTGTTTATATGGAACAGAATATTATTTGCATGGATATGCCCTTACTTATGCGTATCCTAGAGGAAGCACGGGAAGGAGTGCAGTCTGATGCAGAACTTCACTTCCTTGCTAACCAAATACTTCAAGAGCAATGCGCAAAGCAAGCTCCCCTTACAATGGACGACTACGCAAATATCACACAGTATAAGGTACGGTTTGAGTACTTCGCTGACGATATTGTGGAGAGTGAAGAGGACTAACAACTATGCCGGTCCTTAACTTATCAAATAATCAACTCCTACCCCCTAACCAACGTGCGTCTGATGTCGCAGCAAAAGCTGTTGAAGGCATTGTCAAAATCCAACAGCAGAAGATGAACGCTGCCTTTCATGTGCAGGGTATACAATGTGTCCTTTACCACGAGTTGCACAATGGGAAGAAATGCAGTTGTCAATCTTCCTCTCACAAGCTCAACGCTCGTTTGGGTAAGGATGGGAAGGCAAACTTTGGCCTTATCAATCACTTGCTCACTGGTGGGGATTTTGGTGTGAGTGACTATGACGGTGCCCCACTTCAAGCACAGATTGAGGCGGAGAAGAATGACGGAGAGGTACTTGCGTATTCCGGTGAGGATCCAATGTCTTCCGAGTTGCCTACGATCTGGAACAGCGCTAGAGACAACGGGTTTAACCCTGAGTCAGTAGGCGATGACGGAGTGCATAGGCTTGACTCACTTGATGATGACTACAACGGGTTTGACTACGATTACACAACATTCGGAGACCATGCTTGCCCTGTTTGTTTTGGCCAGGGTTATGTAGGCGGTTACTCGATCTACAATGGCTATCGCTGTGTAGTTCCCTGTGAGGATATGAATATAGGAGGTATGGGTACTCTTAACGTTGAAACTGCCCCGTACTCGGCTACCTCACAGCAGGTGTCTTTTGAACTCATTTTACCAAAGGGAATAGTTGCTGTAGATGCCTGTCGCCTTTTGAACAGCTGGGACGTGGTGCCTGCGCAGGCTACAATCGACGGCCTTCCCCTTTCTACTCCTGTCCTTAGAGCAAAGTGTGATGGGAAGAAACACCTCATAGCCTATCACTTTAAACAACCTGTAACGTTTACGCATTTTGAGTTTCAAGCGAATCTATCAAAGAAAAGCGCTTACTTGGAATTTCCAAAACTGAGTAAAAACCAACGTATGGATATCATTGACAGAACAGACGAGTTCCAGCTTCTTCTCTCTCCTGATATTCCTGCTATCGATCAGGGCGATATCGTATGTGACTGCATGTGGGGTAAGGCATTTTACGTACAAAACACTTCATGGTTGAATACACGTGAACGGCAAATGTTGGGATGGGAATGCAATGTGCGTGTTGTCCAACCTCAGGAAGCGTTCAACCACTTGCCTCGTCGCTACAGAACGAAGTCGAAGAACGCTACTGTCAATCCTGTAATCGGAAACATCGGAAGAAGGGTATAACACAAATGGATATTAAAGTCAAAGATTTGGGCGACGCTGTAAATCAGCTTACTCAAATAGAAAATACGATCTCCGATGTTGCTAACCTCCTACAGTTGCAACGGGGGATGATTACAGCGTCTTTTACTAGTAAGCTCAAAGTGCTAGCCGAGGTGTTTACTTTCCCAAAAGGCGACTTAGAACAACAAGAACAGAACACCGTTATTGATCTGAGTAAAACAAGTACCTTCCAAATTCAGAGGGGCTTAGAAAATTTAATATCTAATTACGGGTTAATAGACATACTGCTTGACCTAGAAAATGAGGTAAAGGGTATCGAGACAACCGTGAAGTTGAACTTTTCTGAGTCCCCTGATTTGGATAGCGTACTCGCTAAGATTGAGGGTATTCGCTCAAAGTTGCAAGCGCAAAAGCAAAGTGTAACAACCTTCCTTAAAGAGGTAGCTCAAGGAGCTCTGCCTCCCAGTTTTAGCAAGTTCGTTTTTTCTGTTGCACAATGCCTTAGCAAGCTACTCGCTATTGGGGAAAAACAGTATAAGGTTTCCTACACGTTGTCTCCTTACAATGGGTGCCTCCTGTATGCTGCCTATATCGAGCTACGTAACTTGGAGCGTGCAGTACCTGAAGGTAAATCCTCTGAGGTAATTCCCAAGACATACATTACGCTGTTGTGGTATGTAGACGCTGTCGCAAAGCACTCTGATGTGCATATAGCATTGGCATATAACTGGGAACCTGCTGAGGTGTTGTTTACTGATGGTAGTGTTAAGTTGGCGTCAACTTCTGATGCAAACTCCGTTGTCGAATCTCTTATCCGCGGAGAGCGCATTAAGGTACGAGAAACAACAGGCGTCACTCCTTCCACAGTTCAAACGCTCAAAGGTAAACTTAGCAGCTTGTCTGTTGAACCCGATCGTATTACAGCTACTGTATACAATATGAAGGAACCCAGTATCGAAACCAAGCTCTATATGAGTATTCCTAAGTTGTTCGGTGCGGGTGCAAAGTATACCGGGGCTGTTACTGGGAATAAAATGATCTTTGACCTACTTACTCCAAGCGGTGTCAAGAAGTACACAGATGACGAGGTACGTGAGTTTACCACTTGGGGTCTCACTACACAGCAGGTCTACAAGATCGCAGCAATTTTGTTGAGTTGAATAAATGAAGGTTCAAGCTAAAAGTTCTGTTTTATTTACTACAAAAAAGTTGCGTGGGTTGATGTCCGACAGTTGCCCCTTGCGCTTGTTTAAACACGTGCGCCTCGTGAATGATCCTGAGGTGGGGTTGTCGTATGCCTACAAGATCCCTTCGAAAGTGAACTTGCAGATGTGTTTGGTTGTTCCCGTAAAGGACGACTTTTTGGAGTACCTCATTGACAATGAACTGAGGATTGACGGAATTGGAGATCAGCGTTTTATGATCGACTCAATTCGCAACCTTCAGCTGGAGTCAAACAAAGTACTCAAAAAGTTTACTTCTACTCTTGACAGCAAGAAGGTAGAACGGTGGGGTAGTCGCATTCAAGACCTACGAGATGCAATCAACAAGCAGTGCGTTCCTACAGGCATCACGGATAGCGTCTCTGAAGAGTGGAGTAAATTTAGACGCAAGGCTTTTCGGAGTTTGAAGTATGTCAAAATCTAACGTCTATGAGCTAGATGCAAACTTACGAGCTAGGAAAAAGTGTATTCTTGCGTTTGACCCGGGTTCCGTCAACATGGGTATTTCCCTTGTGGAGATCTCTAAAAAAGGAACTCCCAGGGTTATAGCTAACGCAACAATGATGCATCCTATTCATGATATTCCGAGTTTCATGGCACAACAACGTGCGTTTGTGAACGAGGTACGTATGTGGATAGAACAGTTCAAACCTCGTGCGATTGTTGCAGAACGATTCCAATCACGCGGTCTTCGAGGTGCGACTGTTGAATGTGTCTCAATGATGCTGGGCATACTGAGTACCCTCGATTTGCCGGTACTTTTCATTACAGCGTCAACTTGGAAAAATCAGTACCAGAAACGCTTTGGTGTAAACTTGCGTGATGTATACAAAGAGATACGCACAACACCGCACCAACTTGACGCCTCGTTGATTGGACACTTTGGACTTGAAGTTGCGTTGAAGACGAAGTTTGATTTGGACTTAGACGTTATTATCAAAAATGTAAAGAATACTGCATTGAATGGGGTTAAAAGAAAATGAAGCTACCTAGGGAATGGACACAACAGGGAGTGGTTAAACAATACAGCACTCCTCGTGCTGTTACGGCAATGGGCAAAAAAGTGACTGCTAGAATTGACATGAGTGAAGATGTCGCTGGCGCAGGACTTTGTCCAGAGTGCAAGGAAGAAATGCAACCTGTAATAGCTAATGGCATTGATTGCTTGTGCTGTATGAACTGCCGTATTGTTTTACCACAGAAGACTGCAGATGCTGAAAAAGAAGAGTAGTTTAAAGAAAGCCGTCCCTGAGGTAGTTGCTGAGGACGAAAAGAAAACCACAATCAAGCGTAGTAAAAAGAAGAAGACTACAAAACAGCAACCTTCTACTGCGCTGGTTGTACATGAACCTTCTGGAGCTGTGATATCTGATGTGCAGTTTGGCCAGTTGGTTGACTCTAGTTTTGATACCGTATACCGTCTGCTAGAAGTGAATGACACAGATAACGCTACGCAGCTGCTGTACAAACGTGTCATTCAATCCTCCTATAAACTTTTGGGTCGTTTAGAAAATTTGATGGACGATCCACAGCAAGCAACCAAAGTTGCTTATCCGTACAATGCGATTGCAGGGACGATTAGAGAATACCTAACTGACCTGCAGATGAGTATGGACAGGGGACGACTTGCTGAGACTATTCTTGACAACATCTTGCGACCTCTTTTCCTTGACATGGCTACAACACTTGTTCTTCAGTTGGGCGTTATAGGAAAAGAGGCTAAGGTCGCTTTGGGCGATGAAAAATTCGATGATTTTAACAAAATGGTACTGTCTGTAGCACAAGCTAAAATCCTTGATACAATGCAGCGGTCTTACGAAACAGCTAAGGAGGAAGCGCGTAAAGCGCTTCAGCGATAAATGGATATCTCTGATTTTTTAAACCTATCATACGGCGGCCGTGTTTTGCCGCCTAGATTTGTTGATACGAACGAGGACTTTGAATTCCTAACCGATCTGTTGTTCAAAGGCTACAAAGTAAATTCACTTGACACCGCAGCTGTCTACACCGGTTATTCCACTCGTACCTCAAATGCTAAGAATGTGGAGTTGTTCGACAAGATAGCAATCGCGCTCATAGGCAACAGACGTGTTAGTGAAGAAGAGTGGGTTACTATTGAGGACTATCTGTTTGATGCTCTCACAGATCGTGATACCTTTATAAAAGTCCTTAACCTCGCTGCACATTGTGTAAACGGGAATCATGCAAGGTTTGCACGCACAATTGTCGTAATGGACAATTTAGACGTAAATGATCGACGGATTGTTGACGCGCTTTGGCGTAGTTTTTCTATGATGTACCACTGGGTATTTATGACCTACGCTTACCAGGAAGTTCAACGTATTGACAAGTAACACACGTAACAAGGAGCTCGAGAAGTGTTTGCTCGTTCAAAAATATTAGGCGTATCGAATAACGGAAGACTAAACGTGCAGCCTTCCTATCACAATAAGTACGCCACGAAAGCTGCAAAGAAAGTCGAAGGCTCCTTGATGGGTGCTGATCTGCTTTCAAATGGCTCTGCTATAAACAAGTCAGTTAATGCCTTCTGGCAGTCTAGCTACCAGTACATGATGACAGGGTTCATCCCTGCATCCCCTGATTTGACTGACTCACAGGCCTTAGCACTGTTCTTCCGAGATATGTACTTGCATGATTCTGTTGCAGGGTCAGCAGTAGATATCCAATCCTCGTTCCCGTTTTCGGATTGGGAGTTGCGAGGGTTGCAAGCAAATGACTTGAAAATTTACAACGATTCGCTAGAGCGACTTACCCTCCAAGAACTTTTTCCGCTTATTAGTGTTGCGTATCTTACGGACGGATTTTTTGCAGGGTCGTTGGTGTTTGACTACAAAACAAAGCAGTTCATGGACATACTCATTCATGACGCGCTAAGTTGTGAGATCCAGCCGAGTCCCTTCCATAATATTGATCCGAAGATTACAGTACATACCAACGGTCAGACGAGAGCGTTTATCGACAACAGCAGTGAATACACAGACGCCTATTTGCGTACGATGCCCGCGCAGTTTATTGATCTACTCAAGTCAGATGCGTTTGAACTTGATCCTGTTTCCACTCTCTACGTAGCACGTAGAATGCTAACTGACCGTGCGTATACGTCTTACCTACAGCGCCTCCTTCCTTGCTATCTCATTGAGAAGGTGTTGTTTAGAGGTACTCTAGTTGAAGCACAACGACGTCAACGTGCTACCACTCACATTCAAGCAGGCGATGATACGTGGACTCCGACAGATGACGAGTTGCATGATTTGACCGTACTTTTCCAGTCTACAGAAAGTGACCCGCTGGGTGCTTGGATTGCAACACGTAACAACATTCAGCTTTCCGAGTTCCGTTCAGCTGGGGATATGTGGAAGTGGTATGAGACGTCTGAATCTCTCACTCCAATGAAGTTACGTTCGCTGGGTATTTCCGATGCGTTCTTGTCAGGCGATGCCTCTTACGCTGCGTCTGAATCCGCCTACTCTACGTTCGTTGAAACAGTTGCTTCGTACAGAAACCATCTTACGGACAAGGTCTTTTATAAGAAGTTGTTCCCGTTAATCGCAGTTGTGAATGATTTGTACACTAGCGATTCTGTAGTGAAGCCTGATGTAAACAACATCACACAGTTCTTGTTCAATGCCAACAATCGCCAAGCATTACGTATGCCGAAGATTCATTGGCATAAGCAGTTGGAAGCTCGAGATGAGCAGTCTCAGTTTGAGATGCTTGAACGAGTTGCTGAACATGGTATTCCGGTACCTCTTACAACCTGGATTGCGGCAGCTGGTCTTGATATCGAAGCTCTCATCAAGGACCTGGAAGAGAGTAAAGAACTAGAGAAAAAGCTAGAACCATATCAGAGCAAGAGCAGTGAAGATGAAGACGACTCGATGTTTGCTGCCACTCAAGTTGAAGGTAGTGACGCAATTCCTGTAGGCTATCATAAGGACGACCAAGCTAATTGGACCACTGCCTCAATGAAGTCTGCTTGGGCAAAGTTACAGCGTGTACCTCTCCTTTCTAGAAAGTTCTCTGAAGAGGATAACGCAGAGTGGGAAGTTTCTTCTGATGGCAAACGTCACCTTAAAGTACATCAGGAGGCTGCGCGGAAAGATAGGTTGTACAAGCTGGCTAAGATCATCTCGAAGTATAACAAGGATCCTAACTATCGAGACGCAGTTGTCAAGGCTAATGCAAAGCGTGGCACGAGAATATTGAAAGGGTTTTAATTATGTTGAACTACTATTACATAGGAGTTGACTATGACAAGCTCTCAAACGGAATAGGTGCAAAGCTCATCCAAGACATCATGGCTTGCAAGAACGTAGCTGACACCTACCATAAAGAGCTGTTTGTCTGTAGTCCCAAAGCAGAAGAGATACGGAGGGTGCTTGCTTCACTTGATATCGAAGTTATGCCTGAGAAGCTTGACACGCCCAATATCTATCTTGTGTACAAAAGTGGTGACTATTATCCTGAGGTACCTCCATGTATTCAAGTGCAGCGTAATTTGCAAGTGAGAAAGAAGCGTTCAAACAATCTGCACTTAGAGCATTCACAGGGGCATCAGCTTAAGGAAGATACGCGTATTTCGTACTCTAACTTGAACCGTATTTACAACCACCCCAACGGTTTCGCTCCGCCCGATCCCGCACTCATCATGTTGTGGGGTCCTGTAAAGGCATAAGGACGTGCTATGTTTAATACAGGTATTATCGGTCAAGCAAAATCGTACATTTCCACAGGCACAGGGTTGTTAAAAAACCCTAGACACATTCTAGGGTTTTCTAATTCCTCTTTCTTAAAGGGTCTCTCTGACACCACGTTAGAAAGAATGAAGGGGCGTAGTGATCCTGCACTTTCGTGCTTTTGGGACGTACAGATGCCAGATGTTCCCGCGTTCGAAGAACAGCAGACTACGCTAGGAATGCTGTCTAGCCTTGCTGGGGGTTTGTCGAAGTTTTCCCTTTTAGGAGCTGCGGCAGCAAACGATGCAGAATCAAATACTCTGAGTAGCGGTTTAATTGGCTTAGGTGCAGGCTTAAACAGCGCGTCAAGCGCTCTTAGCAAAGCCGACTCATGGGTTAATAAAACCCTGGGGAACCCAGTTGGCAACATCAAGCTTGACCCTGAGTATGTAGAAGGCATCAATTTGGTGTTTCCTGAGTACCAAACGCGAGAAGTGTTTCGCGGCGGGGTGATGAGAAAGTATCCAGATGCGCTAGTTTCTCTCGGTGACTTGACTCTTACGTTTTACGTAGGTAATGACAATGAGAGCTATCGCTACATTATGAACTGGTTGCAGTTGGTGTCAACACCTGCATCACAGAACTTACCCAACAATGTGCGCATCTGGGCGCCTCCATCCATTTATAAGAAAACCATTCAAGTAGCCCTTATGGACATGAACTCAAATGACGTCTACTCCATTGACTACTATGGGTGTTGGCCTAAGTCTTTTTCTGATGTTTCTCTTGACGCGGATGGGACACGGCTTACATATGATGTCACGTTTAGTGTTGATAGCATGTGTACGTATGGTTTTGACTATGTACCATTTACAGAAGAACTTATGAACATAGCATCAGGAGCTGCCAAGAAAGTAGCTTCTGCTGTCATGGGCAAGGCTACTGAAATGGTTACGTCTCATCTCGCCGTCAGCCCAGGTTCCACAGGTAACACTGAACTTTACTAACACTTTGCACTGCATAAAGGAGTGTTTATATGTCACAGCAAAGTCAAATTATTGCTACTCCTCTAAGTAGCCCCACCACACAGTCTTGGAGCGGAGTTCAACAACAAAACGCTGTTATCCCTGCTCATAATATGCAAGAGGAGTTGGATTCAAGCTACGTAGAAGTCGATCTTCCTTCTCGTTATAAATTCTACGATTTTCAACACCTGTACATCAGGCCATTCAAGCAAAAGCACTTGCGTAAGCTTATTCAGGGTCAAGCGAACAAGAATGCTCGCTATATGGCAGAGGTAATTAACTCCTGTATTGCGTGCGAAAAGGGATACAAGGACCTTGTGTTCCGTTTGTGTCGTGAGGACTTTACTTATTTGCAGTATTGGGAACGTATTCATTCCTTTCCTAATATTCAATATACGCAGATGGTAGAGTGTACAAACCCTGAGCATATCAAGATGGTTGAGGAAAAGAAGCTCCCTGCGAACTCTCTCGTCTTCCCACAGGCTATCACGAAAACCACTCTAGATGTTACGTACCTAGAGGAGGATGCGAAGTATAGCTTTGACGGCTATATTCCGCAGGAGCTCAAGGATAAGTATCCTCAAGTAACAATGCACGTTCCGTATATGGAAGACTATTTGCAGTTGCTTGAGCTCGCAGAGAAGGAAGTGGGTGACAATGACGACGAAGGGCTTGCATGGTTTATGACAGGTGTTCCTGCTTCCATGCTTACTATTGTTGATGCCCAAGGTAAAACGCTTTCTCTTAAAGAGAGGTTTGACGTTGTTGATGAGCTCTCTCCTGAATCTGTTATGTTGTTACAGGAAGTAAAGAGTGAAGTTCCCGAGTTTGGTGTTACTCAAATAATTAAAGCAAAATGTCCGAGGTGTGGGGCGGTCACGACTACGCAGTTAGTCCTGAACGCCCACTCCTTTCTACCCCAGCATAACCTTAAAAGAGGTTCTTGATAGAACGGTACTCATTGCCCAGCAGTACGGAATTTACATGGACGGTGAGTGTGATCTATACGACTTTTTCTATTTGTCAAGTGCTGCGAAGAAACAACGAGACGACAAAATAGCAGCTGCTAAAGATAACATGGTTTGGATTGCATAGTTATGGCCGGTGTAAGTTCTACTATTGCTTTAAACAGATGGGATTCTATTGTCAAGCAAACCCAGCCTGTTTTTGATGATATTGAAAGCGGTGATTTTACTAATAGAGATTTAGCTAAGGTTGCTCAACTACTCAGGAAGCAGTCGAAGCTCGCTTCAACTGTATTTGAGCAAAATCTCAAACTCCTTTCTGAGCAAGCTAAAACCTATATACCCGCAGTTAAGCAGGAGCTTGCTAAGATTGGGGAGTTTGTATCCCCTAAAAATATCAGTATTGTAATCGAAGCTATCTATAAGGAACTCGTTGCTAAAAACATCAAAACTATTGTTGACAAGATTAAGGAAATCATCAATAGTGATATAGTCAAAAAGTTCCAAGAAACAGCTAAGAGTTTTTACAACGACTACGCTAAGTTCTACGGCAAGGTACCTGTTATTGATGTAAAGAAGGACCAAGTTGTTGCATCTTCTGCCAAAAAGGACGTCTCTGATACAGACGGCCTTATGCAGAAGGTATACGACTCACTTGCTAATATCAGTAAAGCAATAGTGGACTTACCCTCCAATATTAGCACGCAGGTAGCGCAGGATTTACTGCCTAAGATCAAGGATTCACTGGGTGATAAAAACATTGCAAAGGACGTCAGTGGGGAGTCTCCTACAGATGAGACAGTGCCTTTACCTGCAGAGTTGCAAGAGAAATTAAAAGGTCAAATAGATCCTAATTATTGGGCTAAAAAAGGTTTTGTTCCTTGGCTTGCTCATAGTATTAAAGACTTCATTTATGAGCAGACTCACACGAAGGAAGAGGTTGAACAAGAGATTAAGGACTTTATAGACAACTATTCAAAAGACGGAACCTCTACGCCTCTTCCTCTCAATATTGCAGGGCTTGATTTAGTAGACGATAAAGTTCGAGCACAGCGTCGTTTCCAAGCTCAACAAGATATAGCTGCTGTATGGGGAGAAACCGACGAAGCGAAGGCTGAGAAAGTCCCCGTATGGAAGGAGTTTATAACTTCAATAAAGCAGACACGTGAAGAGGTAAAACAGCTTAAAGCAAACGTCAACAAAGGGTTCTCTAACGTAGCTACTGTCACAAAAGGCATTGTATCGAAGTCAGTAGATACAATCACTAATGTTACGGGAGCTAAGTACATTGCTGGTATTAAAGGTCTTGTCGAAGGATTCCATGATAAACTTGAGGACAAGGTTGATGCGATTAAGAAGTTTGCAAGCAAAACGGGGAACCTGTTTAATACGCTCATTACAGGTGGTATTTTAGCCTACGTCCTTTATAACTTCCTCATTAAAAAGATTGACTGGGGTAAGGTGGGTACAAAGATCATCAAGTCGATCTTTCCAGGGTTGGACCGTAATACAGACAAAAATGCCCGAGAAAATCAACCTGACTACGCTAGCGAAGATGACACCTCAATGGATGGTCTTCGACAGGGGTACGGCCAGGACAAAAACGGTAATGATGTGTTCACAGTACGAGACGAGTTTGGTACCTTCCATACTGTCCACAAGGACAAGGATGGAAATGTGACTATGTCTGAGTCTGACACTGATCCTCGACTTATGCAGACTGGGGAATATGCGGGGTATCAAGTTAAACAGCAGGGCTACCTTACTGACATAGGGATGGATGATGCAGGAACGTACACCGATTTTGTTCACCCAGAAACAGGTCATGTAAGACGCCGTGTTGAACTTGCTGACGGTACTGAGTACGAGTTACCTTCTCCTACAGGTAACACCAAAACAAATCCCAGTATATGGGAGGCTATTAAGAAGAAGTACCTTGGAAGCAAAGACAAGGAACAACAAAAAGACTGGAAGGAAGATGCTGCCAAGTCTGTTCCTCCTGACTTCAACGCATCGAACCAACCTGCAGATTCAACCTCAAGTGGAGCTTATGCAGGGCGGCAAGAAGATTTGCAAAGTAGCTCGATGAGACCTGGGTTAGGTGGGCGTGTTACACAACCGTCCCCTGCTGTTACCAGACCTATGGCGAAGGAAGCCGTTGATGTAAAACCTGTTGTTCTTCCTGATGTCAAAAATGCAGCTGTTGGAGGAAAGGTTGATAATGCCTCAACCAAACTTGGAATGTTCCAGTATGACCCTATGAACTTGAGAACTACTCGAGCTAATGGGAACAAGTCAGATGAGACGTTAGGACTGCTTAACGGTAGAGATTTTTAAACGCTATGGACTATGCAGTTGAATACTACAATGACTTCAAAAGACAGCGGGAAGATAATGCCTCTATGCCTAATATCTTCCCCTCGATAGCTCAGCTGTTGGGGCAGGAAGCAGAATCGGTGGTAGACGCCCAGGGTGCAGTTGCTGCAATGGACAAAAACTCTGCTGTAGGATTGGTTCTCTCTGGTATCCTTTCTCTAGTTGTTTCCCTGGGGAAAATGCTGTTGACAGGGGCAATGGCACTTGGCAGGCTTATACTAACGAACCCTTACTGCCTTGCTATCCTGGGTATTACAGCTGCGGGTGTAGGCGCTTATAAACTTCTCACTGGCAGGAAAGGGGAAGGGGATACCGAGGCGGAAGCTGTTGCCTCTAGCCTCAATCCATTTGCATGGATGGACCCAGGTTCGTCGGCTTCCACTCGTTACGTTCCTAGCGATATGTCGAGGACCATTTATAAAAAGGCTTCTATTATTCAGTCTGTTGTTGAAGGTGCAAGGGCTGTAGGTGTTGACCCTAGCTTGATGTTAGGTGTTGTAAAAGCTGAATCCTCTTTTGGGCAGAATACGTACAATAGCGCTTCATCTGCACAGGGTATCTTCCAAATTTTACCTTCTACATGGAATGAGTATTATCCGCAGTTTGCACAGAAATATGGCATTCCTGAGAACAATCCAAACGATCCCGAGAGTGCTGCTATTTTTAGTGCGGCTTACGTGAAGGAAGTACTCAACCCCATTGTTAGAAGGATTAAGGGAGACGATGCGACTGCGGCTGATTTGTACATGCTCTATGTGTTTGGACCAAGTGGAGGCGCTTCGCTCATAAAAGAGTATGCAAAAAATCCTAATGCGTACTCTGCTTCTGTGCATAGCAAGCGCAGTTATGGTTCTAAACAAATCAACGCCAACCCTACGTTCTTTTATCACGATGACGGGACGCCTAAAACGCTCGCAGAGACCTTCAGATTAGCGCAGTCTAAGGTAGCATTTACTGAGAGTGAAAAAGTTGCACTTCAGTCTTTCTCTGTAAAAGCCCCTGTTGGAGAGATTCCGAATGTGGAGCTAAATAATGTACTTCCTTATATGGGGGAGCAAGAAGAGACAGAGGACTATGAACTTGTGCATACAAAAGACGGTCGTTTAGTAAAGGTTAAAAAATGAGTTCATCAACTGATTCCAAAACAACCGAGGCTATTCCTTTACAATACGCAGTTGTTATCTATCAACAAACCAGCAACGCAGGACAAGGAAATGAGTCCGCACAAAGTGAACCTCTGATGTTTGTTGGGTGGCTTAGTGAGTCATTTAACTACAGCGCGGGCGCTCAATATGACTCTCCTTTTCAAACAGTTGTAGGTAGTGGTATTGCTCCGCTACTTTCGTTAGGCGGCGTCAAAGTTATGCCTCCTGTTTTGACGGGGCAGTTGTGGTCTGGTTCAGAAACACCTGAGTTAAGTATCAAAGTTGAGTTAGTGGCTAATGTTGACCCGTTACTCGAAATCCGCGATCCTATTATCAACCTGTTGAAACTCGTTACACCTAGACTAGGTAACGGAGGGGCCTCAATGATGAGTCCTGGCCCTTACTTAGATCCTAACAAGGTGTGGGATGCACTGCGAAAGGTATTTCCCATTGTTAATGAGCTTGCTCCGAAGGATTCAAGCGGTGATGGGACACAGTCGTCTACTGAGCAAAAAACAGGTGTTGTCAACCAAACAGCAGCTGCAAACAACAAACCAGCTGAGAAGAAAGGAGCAACTGTTGATTCGGGTCAAGAGTCTACCGACGCTCCGAAAAATGATGACTACAGCGCAGTGGTAACAGCTGACCAATCAATCCGTGATTCGATCACAAACCAGATCAGCATCTCGATTGGGCAGTACATTTATTTCCCCTCGGTTGTAATAACTAACGTCAACTGCGACTTTACGCATCAATTAGGAGCAAGTGGTTGGCCGATGCAAGCGACTGTTGACATCAATTTTAAACCCATGTTCTTGCCCACGCAGCCTGATCTCAACACAATGTTTGGAATTGCTGGGGGTTAAACATTATGAGTAGCTCATTGACGTGGAGTTTATGTACTCCCTACAGCGAGAGATACGGGTATGACTCGTTTCACTCGCTTTACAAAAATATCCGCTATCGTATTTCAAACTATAGCACGTATAAAGTGACAGCTGCAGATGCCGCAAACCTTCCAGGCATCTCTTATAACGTATACGGTACAGTTGCTTTGTGGAGGGTTATTTTAGAGTTCAATGGCCTAGTGGATCCGATTAACGATGTACAGATCGGAATGACTCTCAATATACCAGATAAATCGGAGGTTGCTTCTCTTCTGTCCCAACCTCTCGACGGCGGGTCTTCCACTAGTACCACAATCACTATTTAAAGGGAGCACAAGATTATGGCATTTAATGTCAATAACATGCTTGAGGTAGTGATTGAGTTCGAAGTCGAAAAAGGTGGATTCATGGAGTTTCCCTGTGTAGAGATGTGTACTCTTACAGAGCTCAACATGACGGAAAGCGTAAAGTTCCATGTCCCCTTGCTTTATTTGCAGTTGGAAGACGGTATTGGATTTTTTACTAAATTCCCGTTTATAGATGGTTGTCGCATTCGTATAACCATCCTCATCAACAGTAAAACATTTCAGCGTGTCGAGTTCCGTGTTTTTAATCACAATACCATCTTGACTCGAATGGGACAGACGGTAACAATTGACGCCTACCTTAATTGTCCTAAGTATTGGTTTACTTCCTCATGTGCTGGCTACCGAGGTTCGACTTCTCAAGTCATCAAGCAAATAGCGGAGACGTGTGGCTTTGGTACTGACTGTGACTCCACTCAAGACTCGCAGTTGTGGATGCAAGGCAATATGACATACGCAGAATTTGTAAAGTACCTTACCCAAAGAGGCTTCGGAGGAAAGGGAAGCTACATGATGAGTGGACTCACTCTGTCGCAATCTCTTGTTTACAAAAATGTTAACAAGTTGCCCGACAGTGGAGTGAAGGTAGCTACGTTTACACAGTCTGAGGGGTTCTTCCTTGCTACCGACTTCAGTATTAACTCCAACTCTGGGTTGAACAACGGAGGTGGTGGCGGATATGCTTCGCTTATGAGAATGCAAACAACAAGCGAGACCAAAGACACCACGTACAAGACAATTGATGTAAAGAAGAAGGAAAGCAACGTAAATATTGATATCGATCTGGTATCTGAAGTTCAACGGTCAAAAGTGTTGTTCTCGCACTTTAACCCAGAGCAGTCTGCTAATTTGTGGGAAGGCGTGTATCAGAACGACAGATACTCTCGTTTGTATACAATCAACTGCAACATGATTATTAACTCTCCCACGCCTCTTACCTTACTCACTCCCTACACACTTTCTGCCTATAATGCAGAGGGTGTTGTTGACACGCAAAATTCTGGTACCTACATTGTAGACACGCGTTGCATGATTATTAGGGGTAACAAGTACGGAGAGAGAATCACGGCTTGTCGTATGGGGGTTAACTGATGTCTTTTATTAACCTTAATTCGCAATTACCAAAACCCCCTGTTCAAACAATTTACAAGGGCGTTGTGGTTGATAACAATGACCCCCTACATTTGGACCGAATCAAGTGTCGTGTGCCTGAGTTGTATGATGATGAGCTTGGGGAAGTACCCTGGATTCTTCCCATCAAATATTGCCTGTTTGGTCAAGGGGCTGGATTTGGTTCTTTCGGAGTTCCGCCGATCGGAGCAATCGCTTTGATCGAATTACAGGGGAACGATCCGAATTTTCCCATCTATCGTGGGTATATGCTTACTGAAGAAAATGTCAATACTAAGTATGTACCCGGTACCTATGGAATTCTCGACCCGAACGGTTCAGAACTTTTTGTTGATACGAATTCGAAAACGCTGACCTACACGCATGTCTCTGGAATTCAATTCACGCTCAATCCTGACGGGACTTTTAATGTGAAAGTTCCGAAAGATGAGAATGTGCAGATCGGAGGCAATGCCAATATCAACGTTTCTGGCAATGCGAATCTAACGGTTGGAGGGGATGCGACAGGAACCATCACCGGCAATGCGAATCTAAGTTGTAATCAGCTCTCGGTTGAAGCGAGCGGAAACGCTGATTTCCAATGCTCGCAATTCAACGTCAATGCGAGCGCAGCCCATTTCCACTGTCCCGTGTTTACAGGCAATATTGCGAACACGTATGGCAGCGGTGGCACTGGTGCTTCGATCAGCGGCGGCATTCAGAATACAGGCGGCACGATCAGCAGCAATGGTATTGTTCTGGATACTCACGTTCATGGTGGTGTCCGTGCTGGTGGTGATAACACGAGTGGCCCTCAATAATTTATTTTGGAGTTTGAAAAATGAATAAATCTTTACTCGCTGCCCAGTCGGGGGGGGGGGGGGAGCTCACCAGTAAAGACCTTGACCGAAGTGAATCAGTTGGCCATGGATAACTACCCATATACAGGCTCAACTTGGATATACCTTACCTCTGGCAATTATGACGTTGAAGAACATCCAGACTTTTATATGAGTGAAGGAGAGTTTTTCAGCCCTAGCCTACCTAGGCAAACTTGGTGGCAAACTATTACCACAGACAATGGTAGTAAATTAGGTGGAGCCTTTTTTGACAGAACGGTAGTACATAATTGTGAAGGTTTTGTGTGGCCTGCTGGTATGTATAACACAGCAGGAAACGCAGTGCAACCTATGTGGCTCTATGTGGAAGCCTATGACGAAGGTAAAAATCTTCTTAATGCAAAATGGTTTGATACAAATAACGTAGACTTTCATAGGTGGAGCACAACAATATCTGGGTGGCCTGATTCAGCCGTTGGTTTTTTCTCTGACACTTGGTATCCGGAAAATCAAAAGGAAGGCGTCTTCAACTTGTATCAAAAGAATAATGTTGACTATTGGCTTTGGCCAAAGGGTACTACTTACCTAGGAGTTGCCTTCTGTACAGATAAACTTGAGTAAGTTATGAACTATTGTGGACTTTCTTTTTATGACACAGCGAATGGACCTGGCATTCGCGTGTCTCTTTTTGTATCAGGTTGCACTATTCACTGTAAAGGGTGTTTTAATCCTGAATCTTGGGACTTCGATGCGGGGAACAAATTCGACCTTGAAATTTACCGTAAGTTGTTTAAAGCACTGGAAGATCCCTATGTGCAGGGTTTAAGCATTCTAGGAGGCGATCCTTTTGAAGAGCAAAATCTTGATGTGGTTATGGGGATTTGCCAAGAGTTCCGCAATCGTTTCGGCAACACAAAAGACCTATGGATTTGGAGTGGCCGAACGTTGCATGAACTAGAAAAAGATCCTCGCCGAAAGTTTATTCTTTCGCTGTGTGATGTAATTGTAGACGGACCGTTTGTTGAGAAGCTCAAGGTAGATCACAAGTGGTTTGGATCTTCTAATCAAAAAATTCACTATCTTAGAAAAATTTAAGAGGATGTGTATATAAACGGAGTTAAGTCGTTATGGCAAACACCCAATTTACACCACACGAGTTGCGGTTGACTAACTGTACTTGGCTCGATGTAAATCCTCAATTTACTTACAACCTTCAGCCTGAAAGATTCGCAGATGTAAACTCGGTACTTTATGCGTCATTTTTTAATCTGATGAATTGTCCTATTGGGGCACGAGGTCGCATCTTTCAGCCTGAGTATGGTTCTTCTTTGATGTGGTTTTTACAAGAATCAATTTCGGATATCACGGCGCAGAAAATTCGACTTGCAGTGATGCAGATTTTTGGACGCTGGGAGCCTAGACTTGAATTAGACTATCGCAACACCCAAATCACTCCCGACTACTCATTGCCGGGATATCGCATTAGGATCAGTGGTACGTTCAAATTAAACAAACAGTATGCGAGTATTGATTTTGCAGTAAGGCAGCAATAACTATGGCAAAGCAACTAATTATTTCTGACATGAGCATGGACTTCGACCAGTTCGTGTCAGACTTTGAAAATTATCTACAGAAAAAGGGTAGTTGGAAGGGTAATCTGACTACAATGACTGGTCAGACTCTTATTGAGTTGGTTGCCGCGTTGGGTACTTACGACCAGACCAAAATCAATCGCGCTTTCCAAAATTGCTTTGCGGAAACAGCAGCCTCGGACTCCGCTATTCGTGCTTGTGCTGTCATGCAAGGTGTTCGCATGACACGCAGACTTCCTGCACAAATCGAAGCACAAATTACAGCACCTCGTGGTCTAGTGATCCCTGCGTACTCGCAGTTCCAATGTGCAGGCTACTCGTTCTTTAATCGTGACGCATTTCAGTTCCTTGATGATGAAGGTGATACGGTTACTCTTACGGTAACTCTGTACCAAGGTGAAGTTGTAATTTACAACGTCACAGGCAATGGTACGAACTTACAGGCATGGGTTTCTCCTGAGGACAATTTCGTTGTGTCTGACCAGGACGTTAATGTAAGTGTAAATGATGAAGAAATTCCTGTTTCCTACGCAGGACTGTGGAACTACAAAAATCAACCTGCCTGCCAAGATCTAACTACGTCAACGGGTCGCCTCACTATTCATTTCGGTACGAACGAGATGGTAGCCTCCCGTAGCTCTGACCTAACAGAGATTGAACCCATTACGTATGGGACTGTACCAGGTATCAACGACACTATCATAATTACGTATTGCACTACAGAAGGTGCAAACGGCAATAACTATATTACCATCAATAACTCGATCAGTATTGATGGGTATGACGATGTAGAAGGCATCGCATTAACAAATCCTCGTTACGGTGCCGCAGAAAAGTCTACTTTGACGTATAAGAACAATACAGCAAGTTCCTTTGGTACCTACGGTTCTGCTGTTACCAAGTCTCAATATTCTGCGATTGTCAACACCTACCCGGGCGTCATTGATACGATTACACAAGCACAACGAGAAATCAACCCTGGGGACCTTCAATACATGAACGTGATCTGGGTGACGGGTGTTACCACAGAACCCTGGGATGCAAAGAAGAAGCAAGAATTTTGTAAGTGGTGCGAAAAGCAATCTATGTACTCTACTCGTTTTGTATGGGTAGATGCAGAGGAAGTTCCTCGTAACATTTCAATGCGTGTTTACTGCTTCAACTCTGCGGTACTCACAGATGTGGAAAATAATGTAAAGCAAGCGCTCCTTGATTTGTTTAAAGCCCGTCCAGGTATTCTAATGACGAATATCTATAGGTCTGATATTATCAATGCCGCGCTGCGTAGTGACGAAAATATTTCCTACGTTACCCTAGAGGAACCTACAGTTGATTTCATTGTTACGCCTCCCACCGCTCCACTCCTCTCTTTTGTGATCAACGACAATAAAGGAGGGAAAAACTTCGAAGCGGGCCAATATGCATATTGTGTAACAATGGTCAACCAAGACAACATCGAGTCTACAAAAGATAACTGGGTGCATCCGTTGATTACAGAAGACATGAAGAATCCAACGATCACTCTTAACTGGTACGATGACCCGTATGCCAAAGAGTACCGCATTTATGGTCGTATCGCAGAGCATGCCGGTTACATGGCAACGGTACAGGCAGGGACGAGCACTTGGACAGACAACGGTACAGTGACACCAGACGAGTCGAAGTTCTCTCTGGGTAAACAGGTCGATATCAAGTATAACTCCTTGAATGTAATCGACAATCTTACCGTAACTTGCAGCTATGCGGAACGTCAACAAAGACTCGACAACAGCTTGCCTGTAAGAGGTTGATATGATCTATACGACTGATTTCCATGAGGACCAAGCGCTAGCGAAACGTCTAGGCTACCGTCTTCCTCGTAAGATACTACTGCCTCCTTACCTCTCTTTTAATCCTTTCTTTTCTGAGTGGATGGATGCTACGGACGAACTGTTCGATCAACGCGTAGAAGAGAAGATTGAGATTTTGAAAAACCTGCGCAATATGTGGGTTGAAAATCCAGAAATGGAACGCAAGATTCAAGCAGGGGAAATGATTTTTCAAAGTGACTGGTCTGTCCCTGAGCAAAACATCGTCCTCAAGCAGCTTAACATGCTTGGGCTTCAATTAGGCGTTCCTACTGTGATGTTCGATGAGTACTCGTTCATGAACTTCTGCAGGTTCATTGGTCTGTATTGGATGCAAAAGGGAACAGAGACTTTTATGGACTTTGTGAACTTTTGTACGGGTATGCAGTTTTTGATTGTGAATTGCTGGACGCAAGACTACGAGGAATTTTTACCTGAGGGAGACGAACGGATTGGTACTCCGATTTGGGAGGGTGGTACATGGTACCCAACTACCCATATCATTTTCCGTTCAATTAACCCAGAATTCACAGATGTGAAAATGCTCGGTCAGCTCTTTTACGAACTGGCCAACTACAATCTAGTTTTGTACGCAATCGACTGTGTATTCAACATTGACTTCATTGTGCCTGGATACGATAAAACAGGTCTAAACTTACAGGTCAGTTCCGCAACACACTTTAACCTCGTTATTCCTACTGAGGGATACACGGTACCGGACTATGTCTATGACAGCCTTATGCGTGTCACTGTAAGCGGTGAGAAAGGACAGATTGTTTGATGTGAAAAGGGATGAAGTTTTACACAGAGCTTCATCCCTTTTCTAGTAAATACGTGTTGAGGAGGCATACCATGTTAGCAAAAGTCTTTTTACCAAAAACGCAGAATAGGACACACTTTTTCCCAAACCTCAAAGGTGTGAACACGCTCGTATTTAAACCAGGCATCAACTGTATCATTGGGCCAAACGCAAGCGGGAAAACCACTATCATCAACGCATTCAAATGGCGTAAAGAATTCAAAGGGAATCGTGGGTATGAGTCGATCTCAATTCCTACTTACGTTGACTGTGAATACACTTATAAGGTATCTCTCACGGAGCCTCCCAAACACATTCTATGGTATGAGCCACAAGCATACTCAAGGTTCAATAGTGACATTTCTAATGAGGTGATGCAAACTCGTGGTGTTGATGCTTTCTTAAGGTTGGGTATGTATCGAGAGAGTGAAGGGGAGTGCTGTGCTCACTATTTTTCACAGTGGTTCTCGAAGAATCAGCAAGCTCTCGTTGATGGCTCTGTAATTGTTCTAGTTGACGAAATTGAGAACAGCAACGATCCAGTGACCGTTGGCATGATTATGGATACCTTTCATAATTGGTGTGAGCACAACAAACAACTTCAGATTCTCATCACTACGCACAGCCCTATTGTGCTGTCTCGTGCAGATCATGTGGTCGAGACAAGAAAAGGGTGGAGAGAGGAGATGAGAAAAGAGTACTTAAAGGTGTTGACACAGATCGAATAATTCTCTATAATTGTGTTACCTACAAACATTCTTCTCAAGAGGTAACACTATGTCAAAAATTAAGGCTCTCTTTCTCAAGGCTGGCAAACCCGTTCGTGGTGAAGGTCGTGTTGGTAGCATTGAACTCGGATACAAAACCGTTGAAATCGAAGGCGCCCCGAACTACTCGAAACAACTTCAGGATATGTACGAATTGATCGGTTGCAGAACAGTTGAACACTTCACTTTGCAGGTAGAAGACGACTGCGTGGTTGATCTGTGGTTTGACGAAGAAGGCAAGCTCGACAGTGAAAAAGAACGGTTGTTCTCGGTGCCGCTAATTCATAACTCACACCCGTTTGACATTGTTCGTGGTAACTGCATTGTAACCAAGTCGAATGCGGAGGGAGACATTGAACCCGTCACAGATGAAGACATTAACTGTGTGCTCATGTATTTGAACTTGACCTATACGTTCATGATGGTGAGCTGCACTTTCGTAAAGGTTGAATAAAAGAAAAGGGTTAGTACCGCACTTGGTACTAACCCTTTTCGCTTTTATGCTACGTATTTTACATAGAGAGACAAATCCTTATTTGCATCATCATCTGTAAAGAATACTTCTCCATAATCGTCACTACTATCATTTGCGAAGCTTCTAAACGAAAGATCTACATCGTAGTTGGTGTTTTCTTTTCCATCCCATACAAGTCGTAGAAACGTCACACCTCCGTCTCGGCTTATATGAATTTGGTTAATGTTGGAGGGGCAATTCAAAACATCTATTTGTGTTCTAACCCGAATTAGCCCTTTATACCCACACCAAATATTTTTGATGTCTACTCCAGCATTATTTTCTTGAATGCTACCGAATGGTTGTTGGATACCGTAGTTTGCACTCTTATATTGGGAAACACCAAGATAGGATTTGCTCGATACCTGTTGACCGCAGCTAATAGTTAATTCCCCCCCCCCCATGTTACATGAGAGAAAAGGCAAGAGGCATTCAACATGGCTTAACCCGTGGTATTTAAAATTGCCATACCCTTGTTATGATCCCAAGAGCAAACTAAAAGCGAAGGAGCTGTTACGGTCGGTTGTGAACCACCTACCCAGACCCAGTTGCTGCCAAGTGAAATCGTGGTCGAAGCATTCGTAATGGATACTTTCTTGATCCAAGACTGATTTGCTGCACTGTTACTCACTGTGATTGCAACACCTGCAGATAGCTGTACTACGTCTGCGGTATTCGCATTTACAGTTAGGGCACCTGATTGAACAGTGATGCCTTCATATCCTGCAAGTTTTCCACGTGAACCAGTAAGTGGAATTTTACCGTTAATTTCCTCACCGATATCTACGCCCTTCGCAATAATCAAATCACTTCCAACAGTCATTGTTATCTTCCTTTAGAAACCTATTGCGCACGCGTCTTCAAGTTGCGTAACACGTTCTTCCAAACGATTGATCTTGTCAAGGAGAATAGCAACAAGTGCGTTGTATTCAATACCAAGGTGACCCTCATCGTCGATTACTTTAACTGCTTCGGGAACCACCTTCTGTACGTCCTGAGCAATGAGACCGATATGTACGTTCTTTTCCTCATCCTTCTTGAAGGTATAACGGTATGCGGAAAGCGTGCTTAGATCAACATTGCCTACCTGACCTACAACGTCCTTCAGTCTACGGTCAGAAGTTGCGGAGAGAGTACCACCAGACAACGCACCAGAAACAGTCAAGTTACCGGAAACCGTACCACCTGTTGTTGCCAAGGCACCTAGAGCTGTACGCGCAGCCGCAGCAGTTGTAGCCCCTGTACCGCCTCGCGCAATAGGTAGTTCCCCAGAGACACCGAGCGTGACGTTTGCCGAACCGTTGAAGGAACCCGCTGTAGTAGACTCAAGGTTGCAGATGAAGGTACGTGCTGTTGTAAGTTTAGCTACCGTACCGTCATCATTACCCGTACCGCCATTCGTAATCGGCAAAATACCTGTAACGCCTGGCGTACAGTTGCCACCGCCATTAAAAGAAGCAGTGGAAGTCGAAGCCAAGTTCGTTCTAAATGTGCGAGCAGTGGCTAGTGTTGTAGCTGTTGTAGCATTGCCACTCAAAGCGCCCTTAAAGGTTTTAGCGGTAATGGTGCCAGTACTTGGATTGATTGTAATGTCCGCATCAAAGATTGCTTGACCGTTGATGTTTGCGGTAGCCGTAGTTGACTTCGCAAGCAGTGGGTATTCACCATTGGCCGTAGACGCATTTTGCTGCATCTTGTTGTCAGTAGGCGTTTGCCACGTACCATCACCGCGAAGGAATCTACTTTGATAGCCAGCAGCAGGAGCGGGAACCAAACCAGCCTTACCAGCCGCGTCTGCGGTAGCTGCGGTCATGTTGCTGTAGGTCGTGTTCGGAGGAGTCTGCCAAGTTCCGTCACCTTGGAGATACTTTGATTGTGCGCCTGCCGCAGGAGCAGGAACAGCACCCATAGTACCCGCAGCACTGGAGCTAGCTCCCTTCATTGCGGTGTAGGTCGTAGCAATGCTCACGTTCCCAGATAGATTCGAAGAAGCGGAACCCGTTACTGCACCGGTCAAACTAAACGTCTTATTTGCTGCTAAACGAGTGGCAGTTGTAGCACTGTTTGCAGAAGTGGCACTTGTGGCCGTATCAGCAGCATCTGCATGAGTTACGGTTACAGCGATACTCGCATTCGCTCCACCATTGAAAGTAGTAGACCCTGTAGCATCACCCGTGAGAGTAATAGTATGACTATTAGCCAAAACGGTTGCTTTGTCTGCGGTCGTAGCAGAAGCGGCTTTAGCAGTTTTACCAAGATAAGTGCTATCAGCAGTTGTTTTCGTTACGTAACCAGAAAGGTCGACAAAGGAGCCGAGAGCGTCCCACTTTGTACCATCCCAGACGTAGTTCATGCCGGTGTTTTCAACATTGTAAACGTCACCGTTTTGATTTCCTGAACTCGGCAGAGCTTCCTCATTCGCAACCGAACCACATGAACGGTAAACACGAGATGTTGCGTTATCTACGTATGACTTAGTTGCAGGATGATTAGCCGCAGTCGGAGTCTGTACGGTAATAGCACCTGTAAAAGCACCACCCGATTTCGGCATTAACGCATTGAGGTCAGTTGTATCTGCCTTTTCAGCAAGCCCGTCTGTAAGTGCTTCGGTAGTCGCATACTGCGAAATATTCAGGTTCGAAATTGCCGTATCAACATACTGTTTGGTTGAGGCATGAGCATTCGCAGTAGGAGCTTGTACGGAGAGAGGACCTGTAACGGTACCACCTGCAACAGGCAAATAAGCGTCAAGGTCGTCTGCATCGGCCTTAGTTGCCAGTCCTGAAGTCAACGCAGTTGTAGTGGCATACTGAGAAACGTTCAATGCCTCAATCGAGTCATCTACATAACCTTTATTTGCCGCGTTTGTGTCTTCAGTTGGGGTATTTACATTCAAGGTACCCTGCAGCGTGCCGCCAGTGATCGGAACATATTGCTGCAGTTGTGATTGAGTTGCAAAGTTGCTCACATCAGGAATCTGGTTTACAGTGGCAACCTCATCTCCACCGTAAGTCATACCGCCTTGATCACTGATTACGACTTGAGTAGTAGGCCCTGTCCCTATTGTGAGATTGCCCGTAATAGCCCCACCAGTTACAGGAATATAGTTAGAAAGGTCACTGGTGTTTGCTTTAGCATCGAGAGCAGCCTGCAAGTCAGTCTGATTGCTCAGGGTACCTTCGATTTCGCCCCATGCACCTGCCCCACCGCCTTCGACTTCAACTGGGTGTTCGGTATTGTATACAACATTGACAGCAACTTTTGTGGGAGAAGTGAAGATGGCTACGCAAAGTTCCTGTTGGTCTTCTGTATCACCGAACTGCGGAGCTTCATCTCCAATCAACCAAAGATCAACCCCATTCCATGTCACGCTACTCGTGATGCCTTGTGGCTTCGTGAGTACCAGTTTAGTACTCTTATGAGCAGTGGTTTTGTTCGCGGTAACTACAAAAGGATTAGCTGTCAAAGTACCGGCTAAGACAGTATCAGAGTTGTCGTCAATTGTAGCTGCATCCGTGCCGGTATTTCCTGCGACAGCTGATACTGTGACGCCTGCAACCTGTCCCGTTTTGGGGATTGCGTTAAGTGCAGCCTGCTTTTCTGCTTCAGAAAGCTGGGCAAACGTAATCAGGGTACCATCTTGCTTTTTGGTACCCATAATCGCGTCACCTGTGTTTATCCATAACTGCCCTACGTCAACATTCTCAGCCTGCGGGCGATTGCCAGCAGTTTCAGAATATAGATGTGTAATTTTCATTGTCATTTAACATTCTCGTTTAAGAGTTGGAAAATCAACGTAGGCCGACAAAAGTAAAGATACCTACACTGAAAAATAATTTAATATAACTATTAAATTTATTGTAAATAAAGAGGTTGACGTGAGTGATTACACCTTATTTCTAGACGATGCGCCAGATATGACGCAGGAAGTTGACCTTTCCAACAAGTCAACTTTCCTGCCTTTTTTAAAGCGCAGTTACGCTTTTTGGAACAAGAACCTGTTTGATAACAAACTACCAAAAGACGGCCAGGGAGTAGAAGTCGGTCTTTCCAACAAGAACGGCAGTGCTGGGTATGTAAGGCATACTTGGAAGGACCACATTACAAATGACAAGATGCGCGAAGCAGATGCTGCCCGCGCTCTATTCACTTGCACTGACAATGAGCTTCGGATCCGTATTGACATCTATGGTACAAAGAATGAGTTCTTCCATCAAACCCTCATTCATGAGATGTGTCACTTGGCCGTATGGACAATTGATAACATTTTTGAAGTAGGCAACAGCACGCGGGATGGATGGGAGGAATGGCAAGAGGAGTTTTTAGCCCGTGGTTTTGTACATACCCGGGTTGTTCCTGGTCACAGCGACCCCTGGAAAAAATGGATGCTCAAGTGCGGTCTTGATCCTGTTGCCGGTCTTTTGTCTCATAAATTCCAAACTGAGGAAGCTATTGGGTATGCGAAAGCTGTACAGCACAGGCAGGCGTATATTAAGAAGTTTGTGCCATCACTCAAACAAGCGTGCATGGAAAATGATGTAGTCGTTGTACCCGTCTCGTTCTGGGTCGATCCACTGGCTGGTTTAAACGCTGTCGGCATCGATGAGCGCAAAGTGGAGTGCATTGGCCTGTTAAGCGTGTTCCAGTTATGGAATTCGATGGCTAAGAGATTCCCCCTTACTGATCGTAGACATACAATGATGTACCTTGCTTTTGTCACATACAAAGACGGTAAAATAAATGTACAAGACAAAGTGCAAGGGACACTTGTTAGCCTCGACACACTACGTAACCTAGACATGATGAGTGTAAGAGATGTCTCTACACAAAACCATTGTGAGAAATTTCTCACCCAGCGCAGTCAAGAGTGGTTGCCTAAGCTGTTGCGCTTCCTTGGGAATAAACTCAACCCAAGGGAACGGTTGACGGTTAACGAGTTGAAGGACTTGCTTACGATTAACTTAGTTGATGGAAAAACGCTGTAGTCATGAAGAGAAACACTTACTCAATGGGCATCAAAAACAGTTGGTGGAAGACTAGTAAAAACGTTCGTACGCGGGAGCAGGGTAAGTGTTTCTACTGTGGGGCGCCTGCTACCCAAGTTCACCACATCGTTCCGCTCTCCCGTGGAGGAACGAACTCGATGACCAACATGGTGTTGATTTGTGAAAGGTGCCATAAACTGCGGCACAAGCATATGCTATACCGTAAATAAAATGTGCATATATAAACACGTGTTATAAAGGAGGTATATGCGTTATGTGGGAACAACTTTTCACACGTCGGACTAACGGTACTAAATTCGAAGTTAAACACTATTCGTGGAACCTCAGTAGGATACCTTTACAGGGACGTATGACTACGGCTACCTATTCTGAACGGGTTCATGTTGATCGCATTATTAGAAACTTTACTAAATATGTTTGTAGAGATCAAAAGAACGGTAGCGAGCTTAGTACTGTAACAAGGTTGCAGACTTCCGATAATCCGCCAATCTTTTCCGGCGAAGTTATTGTAGCACTTGAAGAAATCAAAAAGAAGTATAATTCAGAGTTTGATTACATACCTCTGTATGCTAGTTACTTACGTAATAACGTTGGAACTCACTCTATTATTATTTATACCGCAAATACCAAGTACGGTATGACAGAACTACTTCGTTTAGAGTTACCTTCCGGTGTAAGATGTAACTTAGATGATGATATTTGTGACCCAGCATTACGACTTTTATGCACAGTAGACAGCACGAGTCCGTCGTTTCTTCTTGATATAATCAACAGCTGTATTGCTTTTTTAGATAAGCATAGAGTAAATGACAGCAAGGAAATACGATACAGTAGAGGTAAGAATTCCTTTAAACTCGTTTACTCTGAAGAAGAATGGAATAAGATACCGGAAGTATGGAATAACCTTATAGGCGTACAGCATGTTGGTGTGACTTTATCGGATTTGATTAAATTACGTGTTGCATTTAAAAATCTTCCGCTTACTGCCTTTTTCAACAGTCGAGACTTAAAGTCTTGTCTATGCTGTAGTCTTATAAAGTTGATTGAAGGCGTTGAGGAACTACCAATAGAAGTTAAGGAAGGTAAGTTCATGCTGACACTTAATACTGAGGAGCGAACACTTGAGTTGACTTCGGTAGAAAAGAAGGATTAGAGTAGGTATGAAAGTTACGCAAACAGGTAACGTTACATGGATGATCGACTTCGGTGAAAACTGGTCATTTGTGCAATATATGTGGCGAAGTATGCTAGAGAATGATCGAGGTATTATCACTCTGCAAAACTTTCGCAACTTGCAACAGAATTTAAAGAAAGAACCACTTTCCGAATTCAATAATGACAGGGACCTGAAGTCGTTTGTTTGTGTGAGTATCATTATGTTGAATGAACTTTTAGACAAGTTGATTCCTATAAAGCACAAAGAAGAAAAATTTGTGCTTACGATACGAGACGACAAGCAAATGCTAGAACTTTCAGTTTTGTAAACCTAACAAAAAATTTTATGGTTTGAAGGTTTAAGATGCTCAGTATCTTGGTGTGTTCATTATTTTAGATATTTCATCCTTATGACTGCTTATTACAAAGAAAGCCTTACAAAAATTTTTCAAAGTGCTTGTGGTGTTCCCGTATTTTGTGATGTAATCGAAAGTCACTCGTTTAAGCCTGAACGTGAATACTCACAAGGCATTCACGTGGTGTACCATTTCTACACAAAGAAAGGTGTAACGAAACAAGTAAACCTTTCGTCTGTTGCAAGTGCAATCGAGAAGCTTTCTGAGTCGATCAAATGTTCGAAGCCTAAGGTAGTAAAATGGGTTCCTGCAAGTCAGTGCGAACTTCAGTTCATACGACTAGGCGAAACGAAGTATTCTGAAGCATATTGTGAATCAATCACTGGTTTTGTCTCAGCAAACGCTTACGCAGGATCGGGTCACGCAGATGTTGGGAGTCTCGACGCAGTTATTACCTACGTCAGTTAAAGCACTTTTGAAAAATTCTGTTTTCACAACTATGGGGGGGGTACCTTTTTAATACCTCCCTCCCCATTTTTGCATTCTATAAGCTACAAAAGGAAATATGATGGTTTCACTTGTTAAAAATGCAAATCATGGTTTTGACCTAATCAACTTTTCCTTTCAGGGAACTACATCAACGCTCCGTCTATTCACTCTGTATTCAGGCACAACGGAAGGAATGAATGTCATTCCCCGTGAAAACCTAGAAACGAACCTCAATGAATACCAAGGCGGATCTATTCTCACGCATGAAGGTCAAAACTATCGGCTTGCTTGGTACCGAAACTTTAATTTTGATGAAGGTCAAATGCAAGCTGGTGGTACTTATGCACTAGTCACGAATGACCACGAAATTTATGTCATTCGGTTGGACGCTGAAAAGTACCCCGATCTCGGTGTTTCAGATTGGAAGTGGATTCGCTCTCGTTCTCTTCGTCCCATTTTGAAGTTTGCCATTGTGAAGGACCAGCAAGAGCTGCTCACTGCGAACAAGATCTACTACCTTAATAGTGGGGCAAACTCTACCAAGATTATTTCACCTGATACCATCACTGATTCTACTTTGTACGAGGACAGCAGTGTGAATCTCCTACCTACGTTTACACTTATCTCCGGCACGGTTCACTGCACGATCAATACAGATGCAAGTGTAAATGGGATTGCCCGCATTGCGAATCGTGTAAACATGCAGTGCGATGACCAATTCAATATTACCAATGGTATTGGTGACTTTGGCTTTGCACGTCCTGTTGCAGCCAGTGCTTCTTCTTGTGACATTCTTTTCGGGTTTACGAAGGTTGCAACCCTACAAGTAGATGGTGAATGAGATGAAAAAGTATGCCATTACGATATCAATGACTACTCTTTCTGAAAAGGATGCTGAGGAAGTTGTATCCACTCTTTACGCCCTCTTACAGGAAAAGTTCGAGAAGACTGAAGTTACACAGCATTCTTTGTACACTTGGCAGAATACGTTCACGGGTAAGCCAATGGAGTTTACAGAGAATGGGGACATCAAAGTAGATAAGTTTGACATCACTAATATTCCTACGGATGTGTTATGAAAGGTCTACTCACAGCTCGTCACCTCCCTGTAGTTGTTTCCGTGGATACAGATGTTCTCTCTGTAACTAACCGCTTGTTCAGTAATAGGGTTTGCCGAGATAGATTCAATCTTTTAAACCGATTTTGCAACATACGGTTTGACCTCACGAAAGCGGACCCCTTTCCTGTGCCTACGGAAAAGAGTATGGATGCTGTTATAGATGAGACAGCTCAAGCTCTCATTGCAAAGTATCAGCACATTATAGCAATGTGGTCTGGTGGTGTTGATTCTACTTGCATGGTAGCAGCACTTATCCATAACGGTGTCTCTCTTAGCAATTTTGTTGTAGTCTGTAGTGAAAACTCTATCAAGGAGTCTCCTTACTTTTACAACTTTTTGCTACAAAAAGGTGTGACGTGTGTAGTTACGGAAGACATCATTGCAACATTAGGTAGCTTTGACACAGACTGTATTGTAAATGGGTGCTGTGCAGACCAGTTATTTGGTCATATGATTCACCGCAAAAATGCAGCTCTGTACAACCTAGAGTGGCATTATGCTATAGATCAAATCTACAACATAATTCATCTTCCTTTGTCAAGTACCAGTCTAGAATATTTGTGTGAGCATTGGAAGCACTATGCGCATGCCTTTGAACTTGAGGTGACTCAATTCTGCGAGTGGGCTTGGTTGTATAACTTCGGCATTCGGTGGTCTCTCATTGAGGACTCCGTTCCCTTGCAGTTTGCACATACCAAGAACAAGGACAAGTTCTATGCGTTTTATTCAGGGTATGACTTTCAGTGTTGGTCGATAACCAATTTCCCAAACATCAAAAAGTACAATCAGATTTTTGATGCGCGACACTATAAAGTTCCTCTCAAGGAATACACCTACAAAGTGACAAAAGACGATAGGTGTTTCCTAGTAGGAAAGCACGTGTCCAATATTGTGGAAAAGAAAAAAGAGACCTCGGTAGTGGTCAGAGAAAGTGACTGCGTCAAGGTCTACAACGGTGTCAACTACACAAACTATGATCGGGCTGGTGTTGCAATAGGAAACCAATATAGAAAGCATGAAGTAGTATTATGACATTAAATATTACCAGCAGTGCAATTACTGCCAGCTCAGGAACTCTTACCCTTGAAGAGGGTAGCAAGAACATAAAAGTGAAAACTGGTCAGGTGATTGTTACAGACAACTACGTGACCTCAGGTACTTACGTTTTCAAGAAAGGTCAACGGATTCCAATGGCCTATTTTGCTGCAAGACGCACCGCAGGAAGCACGGGTACTTTTCTTTTTAATACTTCAGCAGGTACAGTTGGTAGTCAGTCCAATAGTAGTGCTGAAGTAGTATTACCTGTGTACTTCACACAGTTAGCAAAGGCCATTTCCTCTAGTGGCCTCACTCCAACGTATTACATCAGTGCCTGCGTGAGTTCCCTGAGCCCTACGGCAGCGGTTGGGACAACAGAAAAAACCTACTACACGACAAATAAGGGGTTCAACAAATCTGCATATAGCAGTTCAAACAAGGCTCCTGTACTGAGAGTAAATGCAGAGAAAGTGCCCAATAGCAATTTTTATGTAAAGGGAGCTATGAGTGGTGCAAATATTCAATTCACTGTATCTCAGTCCAACTATTCGTTTATTTCATTGGTGGTACAACTATGACAATTCCATTCAAGATTAGTAGTACTACGGTGTTGACATTCGATATTACCAATCAGGATATTTCCATTCCTCGCGGTAAAGTATCGGCAACACCTAATCAAAATACGGCTTCTCTTTGTACTTCAGTACAATGTTTCAACTGCAATACATCACAATGCACTAAAGTACACTGTACTGAAGTAAAATGTACTCAAGTAAAGTGCAACGAGGTCAGATGCTCAAATTGTACAACTATCAAGTGCGAATGTGACTGTAACTCGGATTCATGACATGCTTTTCCGTATTACTTCAACAAAAGGAGAAGTGTTCTTTTACGACAGCTCATTGACTAGGTTTTATGACGCTTTCGGGAAAAAGATCACTTTCAATTACACTCCGCAGATTCGAGTAGATGTAGATGACAATTCCTATAACAAGGAAACTCTTATCAAGACAGACAACACCTTACGCACAAAGGAAGGTCTTCGCCGCCTTGAAATCTACGTCGGGTATAAGTGCAACTATCGGTGTAAATACTGTATACAGCGAGAGCACAATGAAGGGGGTGGTGACTTCAACTTTGACCTCTTCAAAGAACGATTTGAAAAGGCTAATATTTTGAATCAGCTTACCTCTATCAAGCTTTCAGGTGGTGAATGTCTTGTTTACTGGGATAGAGTTCAAAAGTTCATTAAGTACTTTCGAGATCTTGGGTACGCAAAACACCTTCAGATTGTTACTAACGGAGAGCTGTTTAATGACGAGGTATGTGACTTCTGTCTAGAACATGACGTAGACGTAGGGTTCACTCACGATTCCTACACGCAAACATACTATAGACATGCAACGGACTACCTTGATAACCCCAAGACTAGAGCAGCTGTAATACGTCAACTCAAGGCAAAGCAAACCAGCTACGGTCAGTCTAAAAGTGGATACGTCTTTTGTGTACTTAACCCTAGAATGATTGACGGTATTGCCGCAGTTGACTATCTTCACAAAAAGCTTTATGAGGGTGCCCCAATCATCCTTTACTTGATTTCCAAGTATGACACCTCCAATGTGCATCTCATGACCTATACGAAAGAGTCTTATGAGCAATTGGTAAAGAACCTTAAGTCCTACTACAAAATCAGTCCAGGCAGTAAATACTATGCAAACTTCTGGCGAATGGTAAAGGTGAAGGAGCGGGCAAAAGCACGTATTGTAAATGAGGTGTTACCCGCATCTCTGTTGTCAAGATGTCCGTATCAGATCACCCCTAACCGTCTCAGTATTACTTACAACGGAGATGCTCTTTTTTGTTACGCTTGTCGTCCCGAGTGGCATACAGCTAACGGAAACTTGGGTGATATCGACGCCATCACTTACAATGTAAAGACACTCAAAGACAACCTAGGTTGTCTAAATTGCCCGTATGTACTGACATGCGGCAACCCCTGCCCCATTCTTACTAATGAGGAGGATAGACGTATTCGGTGTAAATCCATCACCCCGTTGCATCGAGCCATGTTTGAATCCGCAGTAGAAGAACTCTTAGGTATAGACGAAATCAAGGAGATTGTGCCATGCGACCAATTAGGTGTATCCATTTAGACGGACTTAAATATAAATACATCTCCATTGTTCAGACCAAGGACACAATGGTAGTGCGAGTACTCTACCCAATGCTCACTCATGACGGAAGGACGTTGACCAATTCAAATGACATCCTTACAGACAAGGTGCTCATTTGGGATTTGCTTGATCTCAACGGTCAGCTTTTTCAGGTAGTGGCAGAGGGTATTTTTGACCTTAAGAACCCTTTGCATAAACAGTGGTTTAAGTCCAACGCAAACATCTGCTTTGTGTTAAACGCTGCTATGCCCAACGGTGTAGTGTCCATTGTGCCGCAGCACTTAGTTGCTGGAAACACGTATGAGCACACCCCTGAATGGGCACGTAGAGAAGGTATCGAAGTGTTGGCCCAGCTCTACGTTTGGTCTGATACAGATACTGTTGAAGAATGCGCAAAGAGTTTTGCCGTAGACAACAAAGGACAGCTCTTTACAAATATTCCTCCAAGTAAACTAGCTCATGTAGACACTGCGTGGATGCAGCGAGAAGATCGTTCTTGGTTTGTAACTCTTCAGCATTCTCTAAAGTGTGAAGCAAACAAAGAGGAAGGTTTTATTTCATGCACACTTACCTGCTCGAATCTAGGAAAGAAAGTCCCTGTATGTGGGACGTATTTAGTAGAGGCCAGCTGCGGCTATATTCCTGTGCGAGAGATTCACGTGGAAGACGGAGAAGGGAAGTTTGCTTGGCATCCTGTGTTCCTTTCTGAAGAGGACGTAGCAAATGGGGTTCGCTTCCTAGTTAAGGATGTACAGGGCTACCCATGTTGTGAATGTATATTGAGGTTAAACAATGACCATTAAAGGCGATAAAGACGGATTTACTGTAACCAGTGGGTTCAAGGTACTGGACTTTGAAATCGACACGACGGGTGTTACAAATTTGTTTGTTGCTAACTGTACTCCGATTGAATCCAAGCAACAAACATATACAATCGGCAATTGCACTACCGTAAATTGCACTACTATCAATTGCACAACCGTCGATTGTACGACGGTTGACTGCACTACGGTTAGATGCAACACGGTACGATGCTCTGCAAACTATGATTGCCACTGTAATGACTGCAACTCTGATTCTTAATAAGGAGCTAAAATGACTGCACGTAAAATCAAAGTACGTATTGCTGAATACGGTGACGACTGCATTATGCAAACGTATGTTCAGCCCAACGGTATCATGTACCGTATTTTTGTCCCCATGACTGAAAACGAATGGGGCAATAATGAGTTCATCGAAGAATCTCAGCTCTGGACGAACAACAACCTGAAGACAAAAAACTTCATGTACAACGGCAAGCAGTATGGTTGCACTTACAACCTGTTTTGCAACATCAACCAAAACTTGGTCGAGCCGTATAATGAGGTGATGGCTATTATTACGCAGGACGCGTTCCATGACCGCACTCGCAATGACCGTATGTTCTTCACGAATCGTCTCGGTGATACCTATTTCGACAAGACCCGTGCTGGGGACTGGGCTAAGATGATTCGCGTGTTCGGTTGCCGTTGGTTGTATCGCTTTATGATTCAACCCAACACTGATCTAACCACATGCCCTTGTCTGGCTCTTGAAACCCGCATATTCCTTACGAATATTCAGTTTGACGAAGAATACGTGATTGACACAATGGACTGGAAAGGTGTCATTCACCCGTGGATCAACTCCTGCCGTCCTGTAGTACAAATTGAAGGCCCGGACACTATTCCTGAAAATGGCTACGCAGACTACACACTTCGCATATACAACAGCGATGGGTCTACCAATACGGATGACTACACCTACCTCATTGACTGCAAGCAGGGTTACGCACCTAGCAAGGAAGTTAAAGTGAAAGGTGGTGTAGGTACTTTCCGTATCATGGCTCTTGGTGTCAGTGCAGGTGCAAGCTTGCGTTTTAAGATCAACGATAAGGTCTGGACTAGCTATGCAGAAAAGGCAGTTTCGGTGGTCGACGCGAGCTAACAAAGGAGACAACTACACTTACAACATCATGCTGGGATCAGCCTGCAATTGGAATTGCCCCTACTGTATACAGGAAGCAAGACCTTTCAAGCAGGTTGATCCTAATGCATTTTGTGACAAGTTGTTAGGGCATCTAGAGAAGACGAAGCGAATAGATCGCATAAATACGTTTTCTCTTTGGGGTGGAGAACCTCTTTTGTACTACGACGCCATCAAGGTCATACTCAACCGTCTCAAAGATGTACACGTTAGAGACTACATTCGAGTAGCTAGCAATGGGTCTCTCCTAACAGAAGACAACTACGGGTTGTTCAATGAATACCCTGTCAAGTTTGAAATCTCGTACCATGAAGGGCAGCTCACGGAAGACAAGTGGAAGATCGCATTGAAGATCAACCACTTTATCGTGTCCTCTCTTATCACGCATAAGGTATTGGATTGGAAATTCTACTTTGACAGGTGGCAGTACCTCTGCAACAAATTCGGTAGGGTCTTCCGTTGGTACATCTTTCCTGTAATCTACGCGGGACACACATCCCCCGAATATGCTCTTACAAAAAAGGACATAGACCTTTACATAGCGTCACTGTATGAGCACCTGAAGGAGCTAGACAATGTTTTCTATCGTACAGCATTTGAAGGGCTCATTTATGACTCTTCTGCAAAAGGGTTGGACAAGTATACAAATTATTGCTACAATGAAAAGTCCATTGCCATAGACCTGTATGGGAATCGGTATTCTTGTCATCATGACTACGAAAACAGCATGAAGGTAGGAAACATTTTTGACACCATCCCCATTACTTGGCAGCCACCAGTGCGTGAGGAATGTCTACAATGCAAGGCCTATCCTATATGCGTGGGTGGATGCTTTCGGTGTAAGAGCACATCTTTGCAGTGCTACTATTACAACAAAATTTGGGATCTCCTACAGGTCATTAAAAGCGACTATTCTTCGTATTTTTCTGAAAGGTATTTGACACTGCTATGAAGTTCAAAATCACAGCAAAAAAGGATGATGGAAGTGGGTTGTCAGTCCACTATTTTGACAATCAAAGTTTGGACATTTGGACTGAACAAGGAGTCCCCGTAGTCCTGAGTGAAGACCCTAGGTGCAGTGATTTCCTCCCGTGGGTAGAGACACCATCCACCTTTGAAGGACAAACGCATAAAAAGTCTGAAAAAATCAACACCCTTCGCATTACACTGGGCTTCAAGTGCAATTTCCACTGCAAGTATTGTCTTGAAAGCTGCAAAGAAGAGCAGGTGAAAACCAACCCCATCATTCCTATCCACAAGGATTGGGACAGCAAGGTAGCCTCTCTGGTTGATCGTATCTCTAAGAAGTTTCCTCACCTCGAAAAGATTACGTTTTGGGGCGGAGAGCCTTTGGTGTATCTCAAGCTCATTAAGAAGCTGGTGCCAGCTCTGCGAGAAAAGTATCCAGACGTTTCGTTCTCTACTATTACCAACGGGTCTTTGCTCACACTCCCCGTGGCAAAATACCTAATGGAGAACAAAATCCATACCACCATGTCTCACGATGGCCCCGCGTTTAACATCTATCGAGATGACAAGGACCCTCTTGACAACGAAAAGACCCTCGAAGGTATTCGCTACATTTTAGAGCAGGATCAAACTACACATTTTAACATTGTAGTTACACCTGAAAATGCTGACCTTCAGAAAATTGTTCCCTATTTTGAATCGAAGTTAGGGATGCCTTTGAAGATCCATTTTGAAAGTATCGTGAAGCTTTCTGAGGAGACGAAAGGTATTGTAAAGGACTTCGATGAAGAGACAGCGAAGACCCTGTTGAACAACATTGTTGCCTTCGGCTCCACTCCAACACGGGATCATGACTATGGTGCTATTCGTGACTCGGTAACGTATGTACTCCGTATGCTCATTAACAAGAATGCTATTCCTGATATTGGGTGCATGATCGGGGATGAGTGTTTTGTGGCAATTGACATGGATGGTAACCTACTCACTTGCCATGGAGATACGGACACCTACGGTACTATTGAAATGGTGGACGACGTAGGGATGACCCACGTTACATCTTGGAGGGACAGAGAAAACTGCGTGCAGTGTCCATTCCTGGTGGCATGTCGTGGGGGTTGCACAATGAGGGACACTAAAAATCATGAGATTCTTTGCGAAACGGCAAAGATTTGGTATGCGGGATTTTTTATTGCTGCATGGAAAGTTTTGTTTAACACAACTATCTGCAGGATTGAACCTGCTATGGAGGATTGAAAATGCCAATCGTAATTGACGGATCAACTGATAAGATCACAAAGAAGTAAGGAAAGCCAGCCATGTACTTAGTCAACAACCCTAGATCAGGGTTCAATTTAGGTATGAGTATTGCATTCTCTCATGGGACTGCAAATGCTCTCGTTATGGGTATGTTGCTCATGCAAGAGAAGGGGCTTCTGTCCTTTATTTTCTGGGCATTACCTAACACTCTCTGTATGTCAATCTTCGGTTGGCTCTACCATAAAAAGTGGCTCCGACTTGAAGCTCTCGACAACAAACTAGTGAAGGTCGGTATGGTCTGTTTGCAGTGTACAATGCTGCTTTTGCAGTTGAAGCTACTGCAGACGTACTTTCAACCCCTAGTAAATGACTTCGCACTTTCCGTGATCATTGCAGGTGCGATCAGTGCAGTGTTCGTTCTATGGATGCTTCGACATGGATTGGTTGCTTCCATCGCTACGGATAACTGGCAGGGGCGGATTACTATAGGTTCTCTTGCATTAGCTATTGTGTACTGCATAGCAACAGGAGTTCCTACGCACGATATTCCCTCGTCTGCAAATCCTGACTGGTTATGGTTCTTGTGGACAACCTGTGTGTATACCTCGGCAATTATTGCTGACCTGCAGCATTGGCGTCGAGCAGAAATAGACGATAGCAAATACGCCTTCCATTGGGCAACAGGTATTTTTGCAACCCTCATGGCCCTAATCGCCATTCTCGGTTGCTTTGACATCCCGTGGGAAGTGCGTCTATTCTGCATTGTACCGATCCTAGGGTTGGCAACTTCCACTATTGACTCAATTGCGGTGGCACTCCATGAGTGTGTCAACAAGTGGGTAGGCACTGCACTTGCAATGGTTATCATATGCTTTTGGTGGTTGTTGCTCGACAAAAACGCAATACAAGTATGGAATTATCACGGAGTAGTTCGCTGTGTTGATGCTGTGCTGATTTGTGTGTTATCTGCCTATTGGTGGTACAACTACAAACGAGAACAACGTCTAGGAATCACAGCCTAAGCGAAAAAAGGGAATCTAGATGTTACTCTAGATTCCCTTTTTTAATTAGTAGTTTGGTGTGAGGTCGATACAGAGCACTGGTACCTTCGAACCACTCTGAAGTGTTACTGTATGCATTGAAAGCATTCCGAACAAATCTCCACGGTTTGCGTCTAAAACTGCATACCTGCCAGTTCCTTCACGCTCGCAAAACATACCTTCAATCTTAGCGACTGCGTTTTTGATTGTAGTGAGTTTTTTACCAAAACTCTGTTCACTCATGCAAGCAATTCGAGCTGTGTACATGTCTTCCTTCAATTCGGTACGACAGTATACCTGCGGGGCCTGTTTAATTACGCGATTGACTACAGCTTCAATCACTTCGAGAATCTCTGCGTAAGTGTAACCTGCGTTGATCCCGTCAAGAGATGCCGTCCACTTTCCAAGACCCCGTTCAATCTGAACAGACGGTAAACAAATGAGCGCTTGGGACAAGTGTATTAAGCTGATGAAGCCACTAAACGAGTATCTGCCCGCTTATGGTAAGGCGGATACCGTTGGTGGGGAAATGGCACGTGCAGTAAACTGCCTAGGTTATCGCTATTTTAATGACGGCGATAAGGTTGGTTGTTTTGATCTGTACGACGGGTATCGTAATGATATACCGAGCGTAACTTCTGCTGCTGCGTACTTGCTCGATGAGTATCCGGACTTTGGTCCTCAAGGTAGTAAAATCAAAACTATCGTTAAGACTCTCGTTGACAGCGATTGTTCGAATCGTGAGTATGAGAGTTTGCTTATTGAACTGTGCAAAGCAGCTCGTGCTGTATTCGACAAAAATCCGAAGGTGTTTGAAAAGCGCAACACTGATGATATGTTCAACCATGACTATACTGCTGAGAAAATTAAGGAGCAGTGCTATTCGGTGTGGGTTGAAGATGAAGACGAGTACAGTGACGAAGACGAGGATTACAACTATTGATCTAGTCTAATGTATGCTGGGTAGCAAGGGAGTCAAGCAGTTTTGTTTGACTCCCTTTTCTTTTCTTGTTATACTTTAAACACACACGATATCAATCTCTGGAGGGCAGACACTATGTTTTATGTTGTTTATGACCGAGAAGAAAACGGCTACCACGACTCTTACTTCTACGCCGGTTTCTTCAACCCCGAAACCAAAGAATTCTTTGAAAAGGAATACGGCAGCACAGCCTTCCCGACCGTTCCCCGTCACGTTGAGGAGCTCAATGGGAAGATAGATCGCTGGGTAAACGGCAAGCGTGAAGAAATTGAATTCACACAGAACACACCACAAGAGGTCCTCGAGCTGTACTATCGAGTTGCCAAACTGCGTCAACGTCTCAAGCATCGCAAACAGATGCAGAAGCTTGCAAGAGATATGCAGCTCGGTACATACCACGAGGCAGCAAGGTTGACAAAAGCATTCCCGATGTGGGAAGTTTACAACTACAAGAACTTGGACTGGTTTGAATTTGACGCAATCTATAAGTTGCTCAAGACGAAGAACTTCCGTTCAAGCTTCCGTAAGAGCCTCGCAGATCAAGTGCGAGTATGGGTAAAAGAGGAAACACCCAAGTATGCGAAACCTCTCTCGCCCAGGCAGCTCTCAACAATCGTTAGACGCTAAAAAAGAAAGAGACGTACTCATCACGTAGTACGTCTCTTTTCTCGTAAATATATCGTATAGTTATAACGCACATTAAGGAGATGACTATGTTGTTGATAGACAACACAGAGGTCGTGAAAAACGTCTTAAAGTTTGAAGGCAATAGATACTATTACAAATTTGCTGTGATAGTACGTAAGAAGGACTATGCAGAAGGTGAGTGTCCTATTGCTAACAAAGAAAGTCGAAAGGAGGTTTGCGTCCACCAATGGCTTGTTTCTTCGATGGAGGACTACGAACGATTGCTGCCTGATATGCTACATTACGCAGAGTTGTTTAAAGCTCGTTTGTATGTTACGCTTGACAGGAAAGACCTGTATAAGACACTCATGTATATTGACACAGTTGTAAGAGACGCACTTAATTCGGTTGCACTTGGTCAAAACAACATGAGCTGCAAGTCACTGAGCAAGCTTGTCAATTCTGCAACCTCTGTAAAAGAAAGCAACAGTAAGGAGGGGAAGACGTGGTTATTTGACGTTGACACCAAGGACGAAAATATCCTCGGTTGTGTAAAGGACATCTGCGGTGAGCATCTCATCTGCGTACTGGAAACGAAAGCTGGATACCATGTGGTAGCAGAAAAGAAGTTTGACCCTAAAAAGTACGCGTGGCCAGAGCACAATGAGATGAAAGAAAACGCGCTAGGTTTAGTTGCTATGTACAGTTAATAGATAGTAAAAAAGGGACTTACCCGTATTAAGGTAAGTCCCTTTTTTTATTCAAAACTGAAAGATGTCATCGTCTTGAGCGCTTCTCGATCAGCAGATGCAATCTGTGTGCGGTATTCCCACTTCTTCGCATAAGCGCGAGAGCCGTTGGCGGCGATTTCCGCTTTCAGCGTCTTGAGCTGCTCAAGCGTAAGATCATGCGGCGTGTTCGTGAAGTCCATGAAAGTGATAGTCGCTTCCTGACCTTCGGCCTGAGCTTCAACCAAGCCATTTTCAATTTGCGTGATACAGCCTTCGACATTGTCGAAAGCGTCAATGTTGGCATTAACCTTGAACCCGAGCGAAGAGGTGATCGAAGTCTGCGGACTATTGCGGTAGGAATTGAAAGCGGACTTCATCTGAATGGAGCGCTGAGAACGCAGCACCTCAAGATCAATTTCGTCTAGCGGGTCGTACTCTTCAACTGTGACCTTGTTCTGTAGAGGCAGCTGGTCAAACTCTTCCTGAGTCGACTGAGTGCCATAAGTAAGGCGTTCGGTCTTGCCGATTGCTTGACGAAGAGCGTACAAAGAGTTGTACTTTTGATTATTGTATAAATATCGTGTTGCCATGTTAAACCCTATTTGGTTAAACAGTTTGAATACTATAAAACTTAGAACCTTAAATCATAGAACAGTATATGAAATGGGTAGAACGTTTTATTTTATCCTATATTAAATCCAATTTGGTAAAAGTTATATTCGTCAACCTCAGTTATGCGAGGTTCCATCTTATACCTGCCTACTGTTGTATCTATTTGTTCAAAAGTAAAAATGCCGTTTGCTTCAAATCTTTTATTTAACGTAATTGCGCCGCCTCTACTATTTGCGCTTGATACATAATACCAAGTATTAGGAATAATATATGTATCTAACCAAGAGCGGTTATTAGCTCCAAAATTCATGACTATTTTACGAGCTGTCGGCTTTTCCCAAGTTGAAGGAGGTAAATCTATAGGTATATCAGGGTCAACAGGCTCGTCAGGATCAACTACGATAGGCGTTGGTACAGATATTTCAAGATACACATAAGCAGAATTGATAATATAAATTCCTTGTGGGGTTGCGTCATCTATATTTAGTCGCATTCGAAAAGGGTATAACTTTTCAATACCGTATAGAAGTTCCTTCATTGATACCAAACCTCAAGTAAATGACAAACCTAATAAACTGGATTTCATTTTAATAAGTCAATACGTTTACATTAGTATAAGCAATACCTAGTTCAATAAAAGCATTGTACATAGCTGAATTTTCTTTACAGTAAACAGTGCCTATTCCTGCTGTATTATATGCAAATCTAACTGTATCAAATGGACGAACTGAAGTAGCAGTAGAACCGATTTGTACAGCAACTGTTAAAAGACTACAACCATCAAAACAATGGCTGACATTATTCACCTTAATATTATTATTAAATAAGGTAAGGGGTATGCTGGTTAAGGCAGAGCAATTCTGAAAACATTCACTAAAACTTTCTACTTGAATATTATTATCAAACAACCCTTCAGGAATTGCAGTTATACTAGAACAGCCTTCAAAGCAATAAGAAAAATTAGTTACTTGAGTATTATTATCAAATAATCCCGCCGGTATAGCAGTTAAACTAGCACATTTTCTAAAGCAATCAATAAATATTGTCACCTTAGAACAGCTACTAAATAATCCAGATGGAATGTTAGTTAAGTTAGTACACTTACCAAAACACCATTGAAAACTAGTTACATTAGAACAATTATCAAACAAACCTTCTGGCAATATAGTTAAGCCAGTACAGCTATCGAAGCAATGATTAAGATCAGTAACCTGTGGGTTATTTTTAAATAATCCAGCAGGGATACTTTCTAAAGTAACGCAATCACTAAAACATGAACTAAAATCAGTTACAGGGTCACCGTTATCCTGATACATTAACGGAAGAGGCTCTTCTATAGATTTAACATAATCTATCGCTGAGCCATAGGGGGTGCGGTTACGATATCCAAACCAAGGGTATTTAGGCCCCCCTTCTCCAGTATATTTAATTGCAATATCATCCCCTGCCTTAGCTGAAATGCTATTTGCTACTTGATTTGTTAATTCGCCGTTAATGTAAACTTTTAGATTACTAAAATCATAGGTAGAGGACATATTTTGAAAAAAATTTACGTTTTCAAAATCCTTACTAGCTATAAAATGAATTTGTGAATCCGTAGAAGTTTCCTCTACTTTTGACCATACACTGCGATCAAATCCTTTCGATTCGTAGTCGAAAGTGAACGCAGGATCACCGACTTTAAACCCACGAATAGAATATAGTAAACTATTCATTTTCTTTTAACCATCAAAAGGGAGGTGCAAAATAAATGCACCTCCGCACAAAATCTTAGGAACCTGTAGTTTGCAGAATAGCAATACCGCAATCGTTATCCCATGACAAAATCAGCAAAGACGGAGCAGTTACGGTCGGTTGCGAACCCCCTGCCCAATTCCACGCAGAGCCTAGGGAAATCGTCACGCCTGCATCTTTGATCGAGACCTTCTTAACCCAAGCTGTATTTTCAGTACCATTGGAAACTGTAATTGCTACAGCTGCTGTAAGCTGTTGAGAATCAGGTGAGTCTTGATTAACTGATAACGCAGTGGCTCCAACAGAAGTTGTTTCATAGCCAGCAAGAGTTCCGCGAGAACCTGAAATATTTATTTTTGTAGATACGTCAGGAATCTGATTTACAGTTGCGATATTCTCACCGTTAATTGTATAATTTCCTGTACCCGTAATAGTGACATCGCCATTAAAAGCAACACCGCTTTGGTAGTTTACACCACCTAAGACATTACCACCCTCTGTTAGAGACAAATAACCTGAAAGTTCATTTTTAGTAGCAAACTCAGAAGTATCAGGAATTTGATCTGCTGTGACAAGGTTCTTCCCACCTAAGGTCGCAGTTCCAGTAAATGCAGGATTTGCAAGTGGGGCATAATTTGTTAGGGCTGAAGCGTCCGCCTTGGCAGCCAATGCACTATCAACGTACCCTTTCGTAGATGGATTTGAGGCAGCAGTTGGTTCCTGAACAGTTACAGCGCCAGAAAAAGCGGCACCTGTTAGAGGAGCGTATCCTGTAAGTTCACTTTCAATATGCGCTTTAATATTCTTGTCGTAGGACGAGAACTCGGCTTCAACCATTTCAGAAGTCGGATAGCTGGCTAGAGTCGTGTCCGTAACAAAATGCGAGGTATCGGGAATCTGGTTGATTGTTGCAATATTCTGCCCGTTCAGGGTAGCGGTACCCGTCAATGCAGCGTTTCTCAAAGGCGCGTACCAATCTAAATCAGATTTAAGTCCTAACGCATAGTTATATAATGTATATGTATCTAATGTATCTGGAATCTTTATAACAACAAGTGTAGGATAGTCAGAAAAAGTAAATTCTTTATAATCTTGAAATTCAGCAGCTACTATTCCGTAAAAGTATAAGGTATATTTAGCTGTGTCCCCGTCTCCGCTCTTATAGATACGCACAGACCAAATAACGCTATGACCCCCTAAGACCCTTTCACCTGACTTTGAGTAGCCGTCAAAACAATTTGAATAATAAACAGGTCGTGGGTCCCAATTAGAAGGTCTGGTATATGAAGAGTAAAATTCTTCAATAGAAGCCACCCCAAGGCATCTTAAAAGTTCTTCTGCTTGAACTGGAGGATAATCTACTACCACACCAGTATTATCCGCTTCGTCACGAATATAAGTATTAAATCCAAAATTTATTTCTCGATAATCTGGAATTTGATCTACTGTAGCAATTTCTTTTTCATTAAGAGTAGCTGTACCAGTTAAAGTCGCATTTTCCTTAGTAACATACGCAGAAAGGTCAGGACTCGGAGCCTTCTCGTTTACATAAGCTTGCAAGGCACTTTCAAAAGCAGTTGCAAATCCTGTAGCATCACTACCAGTGATGTCCGTTGTGCCGTACTTTGCAGAAAATTCACCAACAGCGTAAGCACCTGCCGTTGCGTTTTGCATCAACTTGCCAACTAGCTTAGAATCGGCTTTACTTTTGTAAGGAAAACCTGTTTGCAGTTCACTACGTGTGGCAAGTTCCTCATCCTTGAGAATGTTCGCGCTGGAACTAGTAGCAAACGGCTTAATATTATTTGTTGCCATGTTTTAAAATATCCTCATGCGCTATTAAATAAAACGAAACAACCAAAAAGGACATGGTTTGTATTTTATTAAATTTTGTAGTATAATCCCACTAAGTATAACCACGTAAATAATACATGACACAAAAGGAGGACATGCCTATGATCACTATCAAAGACTCTGTGCAGTACGTCACATCTCTGGCAAACAAAGTGCTAGAGATCGTCCAGAAGCACATCGACACCAAAATCGAGAAAACCATTAACACCAGTGAACCCAGCATAATGGGTGAGGCAGTAACTACAGTAGAGATTGCCAACACAAACAATCATCCGAAACATTATCCCGAAAACCTCAATGTGATGATGGACGAGGTGAGAAAACTACTCTACACCTACCCAGACTCCACGGTGTACGTGACAACTAAAAACGACAAGGTAGGTCAAAGACGATACGATGAGCATGTGATAAACATGGTTTGTGACACGCGAGAGAGTAGCTTGCCTGAGTTAGTAGTGAACGCTCAAGTCACAGCCTGCCAACATGAGAAAGGAGGTGAGATCGACTTCTATCTCACGATTTCCCTACGTGTTACAGGAGAAGAATAAAAAGAAAGGCTAGGTAAAGTGGATAACAATACCTAGCCTTTTAAGCGTTAGTTAACAAACATGAGTAGAAAATACGACATCACCGCAATCATCAAAGACAAACACGGACACATTATTTCACGGGCAAATAATAGCTACGTGAAAACGCATCCCGTGCAAGCTCGATTGGCAGAACAGGTCGGACGTGAAAAGAAAATCTACCTGCACGCTGAAGTTCTAGCAATTCTACGTGCAGGCGACAAAATTGAAAAGGCTCACACAATTGAGATTTTTCGATTCGATCGAGAAGGCAAAACGAAACTAGCCAAACCCTGCCCTATTTGCATGGAGTTGATTCGAACCACTCCGATCAAAAAGATCATCTACACGAAAGAGGAGTGACTTAGGTCAACTATTGATATCAAATAGCTCGTAAACTTTTAGATAGACATCATTGCCTATGTTGGCATCAACTTTTCTCTAAAACGGTCGGCTTCAATTCTTTCAAAATAATCATTATTCAAGGAACAATTACATTGATACGCTGCCATTGTAATATCATTTATATTTTGTATCCAAGCTACTATTCGAATCATAGGGCCTGGGTTACCGACTGCTACCGTCATGACAGGTTGATTTTGTACTACTGTTTTTGAAACAACCGCCCAAGGCTGTAAGTTGGCCGTTCCGTAAAACGTATATGTTGCATCCCCTTCCCAAAATACAGTTCCATGCTCATCTTCTCCCGTTCCCCTAAAAAGCAAATCCCTTCTTAGCATGTTGCGACCTCCTTGAAAAGGTCGCAATTTGTCGCTACATATAAATGAAGGTGAACGAAGCGTTTGGTTCTGTCGTGTAAAACTCTAGGTTTGAACCCTCGTAGCTGGGAATATTTGTAAAGGTCACACCTGTTGAACTTTCGATAGAGAATTCCCCAGATACTTGATCGGGAGTCCCTATTGAACTCGGAGTTGCTTTTATGTAAAGCTTTTGACCAAGTGCGACTTCTACCTGCTGTGGTTCTCTGCTTATCCGTATTAACTGCTCTCCCGTATCTTGATCGTAAAGGTACAGAAAATGTCCAGTAGGCCACCAAGCACTTTCTGAGTACGCGACAGTTAAAGTCGGAGAGCTGTTTTGCTGTTGCATCCCTAATAGTATCTTCATGCTGCGACTCCTTCAAAGAAGTCACAGTTGCACGCTTCAGCCTTGATACCAAGGGGGGGGGGGTCGTTGCTAACCAGATCGGAACGTCTTTGCCTATATCGTTTTCAAGGAATAAAGAAACTTCAATAATCCTCATCAAAGCAATATAGGTAAATTTTTCTGCTATATTATAGTCTTCTCTACCTAAATATAAATCTAAATTCAACTGTTCGGCGGGTGGATCATTAAGACCCAATACAGAGATAATAGGAGTAGTAACAGTTGAAGAATATAAATGGTTTATAAAGTAATTTTCTACCGAAGAAGGATTTAACGTACCTGTAGCCTGAACATTATTAGCTCCATTAGAAAAACCAATAAATGTATTACCTGAGCTTACGAATGTTCCAACTCCAACTATATGAGTGTACTCACCAAAATTC